>Ga0126342_10013838_pt1 | contig 14268 bp, 18 predicted proteins | sample Cyp1metagenome_FD_92528 | JGI IMG/M metagenome (GOLD analysis project Ga0126342, IMG submission 92528) | Coral microbial communities from Lord Howe Island, Old Settlement Bay, Australia - Cyphastrea 1 metagenome | ecosystem: Host-associated > Invertebrates > Cnidaria > Coral ...
CATAGATAATCATAGGTAATTATAGATAGTTATGTCATAGATAATCATAGATAAACATCGATAATCATAGGTAATCATAGATAGTTATAGATGATCATAGATACATAGATCGGTCGATCGATAGATACTAAGATAGATGTCTTTGATTTGTGTTCATGCAGTGTCCATAATCCCCGATAATCCCCATGGAATTTAAGGGCAGTGCAGACTTTGCAACGGAGATAGCTCTGTGCGAAGTGCAATTGCACCCTGAGGGCCTAGGAAGCCTGGCAAACGAGAATCCAACGGCCACATACCACACTTCTGCGAACAGGTCAAGACAGCCAGCAAGAGCTCCCAGCTCCAAGGCGGGCACAAACCGGGCCATGAAGATGAATGATGGTAGATGATGGTAGCATATTAGATCATATTAGTCACATTACATTAGTATACATTAGTAGCATTTAATATGGACACCTTGGTGCCTTGGTGTGGCTGAGCCTTCCAAGAAGGGAGAGCTGTCAGATTTCATAGTACAAAGCTGTTTGTTTGAGGCGTGGTGAGGTGACCCGGACCACTGTCCCCCTGTTAGGGGACGAAGCAGCCACAAAGCTCCAAGAAGGCCAGGGAGGTCGAGGGTATGACTTTCAGTTCAGATGGCCATCGAGTCACGGTACTCGTAGTTGCTCCATGATCCATGCAGATTCGTATCAGTTATATAAAGATTCTGGTGGTGTGATGCTTGTTTTTGCCGAAAAAGTTGTGAGGCGGAAAGTGTAGCACCTACAGAAGCTGTAGACAGACAGACCGCAAAAGGCCCAGAGGCGCTGGGGAGGGCTGGAGGGGATGGAGCGGCATGGCCATGCCTCGGTGAATTCGCTCGTACCTGCCCTGGTTAGGAGACAGCTACGCCGAAGCCACCATTCCGGCCGCCGGGACGGATAGCTGCAACCGACTTGGCAGACGGGAGGAAAAGCTGTTTGCGTGGGTTTGATGATGCCAACGGCGCTTCGGTAAACAGAAAAAACTCAGCCTGCACGGCACACAGCAGGGATTCGGTCATCCGGTTGCTCACAAAATCCGTCAGACTGGTTCGATCCATGCATGATACACACAGTTCGCCTTGAGCCTTGTTCAAGGAGTGGCCACATGGATCAAGCTATGTGCTCTTGGGGAATCAAGCACAACAATTGACAACAGCGAGCTAGCCGCTAGCCATGGACATCAAGAAAGCTTTGGTGCCCGGTGATAATTAGTAAATAGTCTTCTTAAACACACAGTGGAAGAGCCCAGGCACTCACAGGGGGACAAGGCCCTGGGCCCACCCATGCCCATCCCAAACTAGTTTTGAGCTGGAGTCTGTGTATGCCTTTTCCCTTAGCAAGTCTATCAAAGGAAACTGGCAAAAAGCCTACTGACCAGTCTCAGCTGTTGCATTTGGCACGGAATCGCCTTGCAGTCCATGGCGCTCGCCAAGATTCGTCCAGTGCTGGGGTTGCAGCCGGAGGAGGCTTCGGGAGACTGCCCCGAAAAAGCTCCGGCTTCAAAGGCTGCTGACTCTGCCCAGTTCAAGAACATCCTTTCGGTGGCCGTCTCTCAGGAAGCGGTTGTGCCAGAGCCAGATTGTGCCAAGTTGGGTAGTTTGGCTCGTGGGCGATACCATAACATATGAGTGTCATTCTTGCGCGAAGATTTGCATTGGACGAGATGCCCCAAAAAAACAGCATGGTGGGAAGTAGTGGCGGGAAAGCTTGGCCTGAGAGGCACAGACTCTTCAGTCCAATCTTGGTGGTTGCATGTTCATGCATTTTCAAGTTCTGGATGTTTCTGCCTCTGTCGTGGTCATCCAAATTGCCAGCACCAGCCATTGAGCACTCAAAAAATGTCTAAGTATCCTCAAGTCCAGCATGGCCATTGCACGCAGGAACAACGCCTGGGTCAACATGGTGCAGTGCGACGAGGGGCAGGGTATGACATGTCAGATCCATTTATGGTGGCGACATCAGAGATGGACTTTGCAGGTGGTGGTAAGCGCCGCTGGAGCTGAAGTAGTGTTGTGGTCAGAATGTTTGCACCATTTTGTTTCAGCACTGGAAGGGCCAAACTTCTGCCAGAAACATCCAAAACATGTCCAGATAGCAGGATAAAAGTGTATCAGGTTCAGGTAAACTCAGAGGCGCCACAGGTTTGTGTCCGGCTCCGATGATGAAGGAAAGCCCCTGGAATTTGTCCAGCTCAACGTCAGCGGCCTGCCTTGTCAGGCCCATGGGATGGGTTTGACTGACGTGCGTGGATGGTTTTGGGATGTCTTGGGGGCGGGGGGATGGGCAGAAAATACATAGTATACATATCCCCCCCTTTAACCCTGGAATATTTGGGGGCGGGTATGACAAGAAAATTCTCAGAAATATTTCACCTGACCACATGAAATATACCCCCCGCCACATGTTTTTTGGCCTTCCAAAAGAAGTTGAGGGGGGGTCCTCCGGATGCCACATTTTAGCCCAGAGATGGTATGGCACACCCTTTCATTTTCGACGTACGTATATACATACATACATACATACATACATACATACACACACACATACATACATACATACATACATATATGTATATACATACATGCATGCATTCAACCAGGCCCTGGAGAGACCATTATAAACCATATTTATTTTGCTGAAATATTTCTAGGTGTGGGGGGGGGACACACACACCCTTTTTGAAATATTTCAGTTTTTACCCCCCAACCATCACGAATTTATTTTCCAAGAACCTGCGCATAGAGTAGGAGCACGACTCAACACATAGCTGCTATAGATGCAAGAGTTTGTATGATGCCTTGCTATCACCTGCCCCCAATTTAAGCGACAAACGAACACTTGTCAGCGTGAGGGCAGTGCAAAAAACCATTGCTAGTAACGAGTTGCGATGGGTTCCAACCAGGTTCCAGTTCAGTGATAGCCTCACCAAAATTGCTCCACAGTTGCGTGAAACTTTTCGGTTGTGGCTTCAATCACCAACAGCCATTTTGCGGGAGCAAGAGCAAAGTGTCAAAGAAAGAATCATCCTCCCACTGCTGTTTCCAAGAGTTGACACTTTGCATGTTCCTGTAATCACTTTGGGCTGAAGGGCCTTTGAGTACATTCACACTTTCGTGCCACGCTTCGCTGTGAAAATGTCTGCTGACGCGTGATTCTTGCATCAAGATTGACTTTTACGAGACTAATTAAGCTGTCTTAGTTACAGCCCGTAGTCTAATTAATGTAGACAATATCCGCATGTGGTTGAGAAGAGCCGACAGAGTTATAGAAACGCATACGTCCGCTTTGACTAGGAAGGTGTATGCACATGCAGCGATATCAAAGAGTCTGGCAGGTCATTGGTGAGGCATCAGTGGTGGCGGCCTATTTGGGCATGGTGAAAGATGAGTCCAACAAGGTCAAGAAACCACAGGACACCGCTCGAGATCACTGAAGGTGGCGGCATAGAGAAAACATGGCGGAACCAAAAGCAACGGAGAGAAAACACCTTGCTGATTCTGAGAAACAGCATTCTGAGGCTCGTAAATGCCTGGGTTTTTCCAATTGGTTCTTGAAGGCGGCATCATGTGGCTCGCAAAGTGTGAGCCAATGTGAGCCCCACTTCCCACTGGTTAGTTGGAGATAACATCACCGCAGAGCTTGAGGAGTGCTGGATGCGTTTCCCGGACGGAACAGTGAAGAAACTCCTCCGCAGCCGGCTGCTGCCACTGCCAACCCAACTTCCAAGACTGAACGACTGGGCCGTGGTGGTGGATCCTCGAAAGGCAAAGGCGTCATCTTAAGTGACTCCATATGACATATGAGGTTTCTTTGGTCATGGGGGATCCCCAAGCTACCATGGTTGTTTCAATACTAAAATAACCAGAAAATAAAACAGTCTAAGTGTGGATAATTTGGGGGTCCAAACCATTAGAAAACCTTCTAACATGCATCCTCCTGGTTTCCAGCCCAGTGGCTGCCATCGCTGGCCAAGGACCTTCACGGAGAACTGGAAAGATACAACGGCTTCCGCGGTCTGTGTGGCCTAAATGCGGGGCAGGAGCTCAGGGTCAGAATGTTGAAAGTCACAGGGAACTATATAGCTGTAAATTGTTTGTTTGTGCCTTTTAGGATGTTCAGCTTTGTGTCCTCAGTGAATGAGGTGCTTTTTGAGCGATTTTATGTTTTTCGAGCACAGTCACCACAGTGGCATCAATTTAATTGCGTGCTGAATTTGCTGAATTCCAGGATGCGTTTTGGGTGCTGTTTGAGCCGAATGCGGGTGGCAACAAGAGCCCCAAGCCGCCACTGGAGATGATCCCGAGAAAGAACTTGGTCGCTTTGCCAACTTCCCCGCATGGTGCTTTGGAGACCCAATGGGAGGCCAATATGCCCAGACATTGGGGTGCATTACGGTGCATGTTTATGTTGAGCACTGAATCATGACCCATCAAGGCCGAATTTTATGTCAAACATATCGGGTCCAATACGGGTCCAATAGATATCTGATATCCTGGCTGGCCATGTTCGGAAGCACGCTGTCCACTTTATTTCAGTTGTGCAGTTGTGTTGCCCAAATTTGAGCCATTGCAGAGTCATGTCGCAGGCGAAGCTCAGAGCATTGCCCAGCATTGGGCATCTGGTGGATGATCCTGGTCAGCCTGGTCAGCTTGAGGCTTTGAAAGACAAAGACGACGAGGCACTCGGGCCTGGGAAGCTGGTCCCGTGGGTAGAGTTGATTTTTACTCAGCAACAGCAGTGGCCACTGGGCCCAGTCAGCTTTGCCGCTGTGGAGCACCTATGCAGATTGAACAAAGGATAGTATAACATTGGACAGGATATGAAAGAACACAGTATCCTAAAAAATATCAACGATGGCACAGACAGGTCAGATCAGCAACATGACACAATGGGCATGACCGGACAGACAACACATGATCAGAGGTAAGATGCGACGGCTGCAATGTAGGGAAGGTCCAAAGGCAAGATCATGGGAGCAAGATGGCGCAAGATGTTGGGTTCAGTTGCTTGTTCTTCAATTGGCTCATTCGGCGCCAAGCTGCGCAATTTGACAGGAGAACGAAGACGAGGCCTGAGCAGCTGCAAGCAATGGGGCATATTACTTTTGCACGCACAGAGACGGTAAGAGTGAGGCTAGTAAGCAGATGCTTTTGCACTTATGGACAGCACGAGATAAAAAGCTGCCTACAATGCATCAAATCCATTCAAATCCCACACGCCACAAACATCTACAAGCCCTTTGATCTTTGTCCTCTGGACCATTGGTGAGGGTGCAATTTGATATGTTATCTCGAAGATTCTGGTCAGCTCCAGCTGAGGAAGCGTTCACAGAGGAAGAAGGGGAGGAGGAGCGACCTGAAGTAGGCGACCTGGTGACCCTGCTGCCAGACAACAAGCAGATGGGTATACTGAAGGCACTGGAAGGAACGCGGGCAGAGGCTCTCGGGCATCCGGGTTGTGACTTCAAACATGCTAGTGTCATACACAGATTGCATGACGTAAGCGCCCACCTGAAGAAGTCTGGGAAGACATTGTCACATGGAGTTGCTCTACTGTCGTACCCTATCTTAGTGCTTTGACGGCTGCGTGGTGTTGGGTGTTTGAGCCTTCAGCCTTGCTAAAGCACCAGTGCCATGTACATAGCATTCCAGCGTGGTCAGCGTGGTTGAATGTTCAGTTTGCAATGCAGCACACATGCAGAAATCAATAGAGTCATTTGGACACAAAAATCCAGATCTGCAGGCTCATTTATTAGGTTGTATTGATTCAAAATTGTTCAGAGAATGCAAAGACCCATCGAGCTGCTCGATTCAGGTCAAGCTTCTACCCAGCATGGCGCCAGATTCCCTTTTTGCTCCTCGTGTTGACGGTTGCGCTTTGTCGCTGCTGACCAAAAGCACCCAGGAAGAAGCAGAGGAAGTAGCCCTGTGCAACATTTGCGATGAGGCGAGGTCTGCCTCGGGCTTCCAATGGTGGGGCTTTTATTTTGTCCCCTAGAAGGTCAGAGACTGCAACATCAATGCTTGCGACTACCGTATGCCTGTGCCATGGGCTGAGAAACAAGCCGCTAAGTTCGCTGTCGATCGTAGATAGATTATATGTGTATATATAAGATTAAATGATATATTAGATAATATGGTATGTGCATGTATGTGCATAGAATGGGGGAGAGAGGGAGGGGGAGAGAGAGAGAGAGAGCGCATGTTCATCACTTGCACAAACGTGTGCTCACAGAACTCTTTCAGCAAATTCATGTAGATTCTAGCACCCCACCATGCAGGCAAATCCAGAAGAAGATGCTTGCAAAGCAATTTCAGCACAGCTCAAAATATCAGGGCGGACTGCCAGGGAAGTTTGGCTCGTTTGTGCCTGATGTATCCTAATGTTCCCATCCAATTTTTTCGGTGAGCTTGCAAAATTGAAGATTGATCCACGAATTATGCCCACATAATGTGATCAACACAGCCGCCTGGTGGACAAGACACACATCAGACCTTGGCAAATGATCCCTGGCCGATTGATGTCAATTGCTTGGTTTATCTTGCCTTGCCAAACTAAGGAGTTGCTGATTTGCGATAATTTTTGCAAATCTTGCGCCAGCACCATCCACATCAAGTGTCTGGATCCGCCTTTGCAGAAGGCCGGGCTCAGGGCCAAGGCGGTGAAGGGGGAGGGGGTCCAACTCCAGAGCAGGAAGTAGAAGTGGCAGTTCCAGCCAGCTCTCACACAGTCTGGTTGCTTGGGTTATAATCAAACAAGCGCTCTGGCTTAATCCCACCACACTCATGTTGCAGTCCAAATGTGAATGTGATCCACTATTTCACTATTTGCTGTTTGACAGTTGCTCTTGCAGACTTCGGTTTTGAATAGTTCTCCAATGTTGTTATTTTATTACGGGGACGGTGGCGTTTTTCTGCTTCTTTGGCCACCTCAACAACTGGGTTGCTGCATGTTGCTGCTCACTCCTGACCCTTGATGCCCTTGTCACCCTTGTCCGCAGGTTCCCGAGGGAGATTGGTTCTGTCCAGTATGCCTTCCCAGAGAGAAGCGGAAAGCCAAAGCAAAGGCGGAGCCAAAGTCCAAGGCAGAAGCGAAAATGAAAGCGAAGGCCAAAGCTGCTGCCAGTGAGCTGGGTTGTAGGACGTTGCAACTTGCAAAGCTGATTCCAACACCATTGGTAAATGATGGTAAATGTGTTATGCGTGTGGTCACTAGTGTAAAAAGCGAACATATCTTAATCTCGTTCGCTGCATCGCGTTTGTTTGAAGATGTTTTGAGCAGTGTGGCAATCGCAGTTGCATCTGCCAATGTGGAGAGTGTTCAGAATTATGAAAAGCAGACAGGTGACTCACAGCCCAAAGCCTCAGGCAAAGGCGAAGGTGAAGCCTGCAGCAAAAGCCAAAACGAAAGCAAAGGCAGTGAAGGCCTCCATCGCCAAGCTCGGCAAAGCATAGTGCAGTGCAGATAGATGCAGATAGTGCAGTGGGCCCGCGTCGTGCTGCCCAACCTGCTATTTAGATCTATTCAGCTCGAATGGAAAAAAAGTCCGAGGTAGTGGAGGATTTCGGAGGGTCTGTGAAAAATCTCCAGTGTCAGATGATGAGATCCTTCTCATGATCTTGCTGATTTTTCGAGGTGGGATGTGCCTGGGTGACCTCTTGGCCGCTAGGGAGGCCGAAGCAGTTTGGCCCTGAGTGGTGCTTTTGTTCGATCGGGTTGAGCATGAAATAGCATGAATAATATATGAATTCATTGCGATTCCCTCAGCATGAGGCAAGACTCAAGACCAGTGTTCTTTCTTGACTCTTGACCATGCGAATTCCCTGAGCAGCATCCAGCTGCTTCCTTAGCTGTTGCTTCCCTGGTGTCACAATATCATCTCCCGCTGGTCCTGGGTCATATGCCCACACTTGTCAGTTTCCATCATCCTTTTGTTTGTAAGACCACATTGTTGTCGCATATATGATCAGTTGCGTACAGTTTTATATGTATGTATGTGTGTGTAAGATGTATGTACTTGTGCTATCTTGTACTTGCTTAAAGCCCCAGTGTTGTTGGCAATACCAACTCATATTAGCAATATATATATATATATCCCTGTTGTGATGTCCCTCATCAGGGGCACCGGTCGAGGTGCCTCTGCTGGATTTGGAGTTGCAGCCCCAGATTTGACTGCCAGGGTTATAGAGCTTCCAGGATCCGTGCACTTTCAAAGGCGATTAATCATGGTTGATCATGGTTGATCTATGTTAATCTCAATAACCCAGGCTAGTCGAATGTTAGAAAGCCCCTCTATGCAGCTGGTCTTGTCCCCGTCTTTAAGTTGGCAGTGGGCGGGAATCGTAGTAACATAATATGCCGCGCAGTTGGTTGCGCAGCTCTTGATCCATCTCCACACTAGGAAACCCTCCAGAAAAAAAAAACATCAGACTGACAGCCAGGGGGTGAACTGACCACTGCCCAAATGTGCAATACGGATATCTCATATTATCTCAGCCATTCAGGCTGAGAAAGTGCTGCCTGAACTCTGAAGGCATTTTGAGCCTCTGGCAGCAGGCACAGGCTGAGACCTTGAAATTGAGTTTCGATAGTTTCAGACTGTCTGAACTTCAAAGCTCGAAATGGAGGGGCCCTGGTTGAGATTCTCATTGCAAGAGGTTCTAAGTAGAAATCATGCGCATGCTTCGCTGTATTTTTCAGCCTCTCTCCATTACATTATTTTACTACATGTCTTAATCGGGATTTGGGTGGAATGTCGGATGTAGAGGTGTGAAGACTTGAAGAGTGAGTCGCATTGATGTCTATATTTGCCCCTTGCAGCTTAGAAGCCCCCAAAAGGACACTTGTTTGAAAATGGGGTGATGGGGTGCCCTCCACGCTTACACATGATTGCAAATGAAAATTATGCAAATGACAAGGGTTGGGCTTGAATTTGTAATAATTTGTATATATAATTTGTTCTCCTTTGCTTTCTTTCAACGCAGATACTGCCAGATCGTGCGAGGGTCAGAAGGCAGCTGGCTGCGTTGCTGCCACCACGGCAATAGTGAAGTCCATGCAGTTGGAACATCACAGAGTTGTGCTGAGACACACAAGAATGCTACACGTGTCAGTATAGTGAATGCTTTTATGTCAAGGCCAAAGCTTGATCAGACAAGATAGTTCCAGGAATGAATCAGGCGAAAAGCAGCAAGACTGCTCTACATGCGTTTCGCAACATTTGAGATGACGAAAGTCCAATTGAGCGTTTGTTCCTGTAGCTTCAAAACACTACCAGCCTAGCATTAGCAAAGGATGTGCCAAATGGAGGTGCAATGTTGATCAACTTTGCATGCCAGGCTGAACCTTGCAGACAACGGTTTGGACGCAGCTACTGTGAAGGTTACTTGCAGGGGGTGCAGAAATTTGCTGTACTTTGATGGTGCACCACTTTGGTTGCTATCTATCCATGTTTTGTGCATGTTCGTGGTCAGTTTGCAGAAATATAGGGATTCCAGCCATATGAATAATGTTAGTATAGCATCCCCGGGGCATCTACACAGATGTACAGCCTTTCAAGATATGCTTTGCCACGGGCCAATGATGCTTTGAGCGATTGCCTTAATAGGTTAGTTGAACTTGCGGGCGGTTGGTGATTAGTGGCCCTCTCTGGAACATGCACTGTGCCGTCTCTTGGGCCTGCGCTGTGGTGCTTGCCTCACAAGGCTATGTTGGACATTGCGGTGGACGCTGGCGGCGCCTCTTTTCTGGATGAGCATCTTGCCTGCAATGGCATGTTTTCGCAAGCGGTCAAGCTTGTCTCGTTGTCATCATGATTTGTAACTGACATGATGCTGACATGTAGAAACATGCTGTTGTACAGGCACATGCTCCCCAAGGACATACCAAGACGAATGACATGCTCGTAAGTTTAATGTGCGCTATCGGCTGCCAATTGGGAAGAGATAGATAATTAGCTGAACTTGCAGACTAAATATGCCAAGTGTATCATTTAAGTTTCTACTTACTTTATAGTGCCCTAGGGGAGATTAACCAATCCATGACTCCATAGGTTGCAGCTCCTTCCTAATCCATGCGGCAATGGCCCACAGGGCTAGGGACCTGGGCGCCACGGAGGGTACAGCGGGCAGAGAGACAGTGCGCTGAAGATCTGCCAATGTCATTCTTGAGCCGACGGTGATTCGGAGAACATTCTTTGATTAGGAAAGGTGGAAAGCCAATGAAAACCAGAGTCACTCTTGCAAATCATCAGAGTCACTTGCAAATCCTATACCAACCACTCAACTGCTTCCCAAAGTCAAAAATGTTGACGCAGTGTTCGGAGCTGGCTAGGCCGTAGGCCGGAGATACGCAGCCAGACGATGGCCCTATTTTGCCGCCAAGGTGCATCACCGGCTGTGTCCAAGCTTTTTCAACACTTGGCACCATGGCAGCTTGGCCAATTTGGGTGGATGCTGTCGGATGCCTTCAGCAAGCTGCATGTCAATCAATGTAGGTGTAAATGATTGTAAATGTAAATGGTTCAAATTTGGAGGCTTCTGGATGTTGACGGGTATACAATGAAGTCGATCAACAGTTTGAAGATGTTTGAACCACCGCCACTTGGCTGGTTTACCCGAAGCCCCCACCATGGTTGGCAGAAATGCCCCCCGATCTGAGGAAATCCATGGTGCTGCAAGCCCCAGAGGCACGGAAATCGACATGATTCGACATGTCTCAGAAAGACTGTAAAAATTGAAACCAAAGAGACGAGAATCCAAAAAATTAGATTAAGGAAATTGTCTCCTCAGCTATGGATAGATGGCTTGGATAGATGGCTTGACTGCTTCACATCCCCGGCAGATGTCAACCTTGGGTGAGCTCATGAACTTCTTGGGCACCACTGGGGCGGCACACAGCTTCTTCGTCAAGGGCTTAGATCCCAATGTTTCATGTTTAAGGGCTCCAAAGTATGACAATGTTTGACAGGCGTGTCAAAGAGCATAAATCCTCTGGCTATCTCCAAGATTCAAATCAGGAGAAATTGATGCGGTAGCACCCCCACGCGCGATCCATGGGGGAATTCCTTGGGCTGCAGCCTTTTCACGACATTCACGCAATGTTTCCTGCCCCGCGGCCAAGGAAGGAAACGACAGCAGGGGCCCCAGTGGCGAAGGCAGTGCTTGCGAGATGAAACTGCAGCCAGACATGTGTAGACATTGACCGAGGTAGCTAAGGTAGCTGGGATGTGTTCCCCTTATTTGAGCAAAGCCGCCCTGTATCATGAATCTATGATAATCTAATATCATCTATGTCTGAACTGAAGTTTGTGGAGGGTTTTCTTCATCACAAAAGCTAGCTTCTGCTAGCTGAAGTCCCTTTTGCTTTAGCAAGGTATTGGGGGGCTGGAATCTCCAATCGCATGTCGCATGAGACTTCATGCTTAACTACCCCCCCTTGCCCCCGGCTGGCTGGTTCACAAGCAGTTTGCCGTGGCTCAATCCCCCCCGTGGACACCGCCGGCATGTCGATTCAGCATCCTCAGCATCATTGTGTTTGCATGTCAAGCTCCCTGCCAAGCTAGCTGGCTTTCGTCCCTTATTCCTGGGCCTCAAGTTGTTCTCGACTTTGATTACCATCGCCACCCCTGTTACATAATGTTCCATGTTCATCATATTTCATCATGTTTTATGATGTTTTATGTAACTTTATTATATTTTATTATATTTTATTTGGATTTATTTGGTTTGCTAATTGATTGGGGCATTATTCACTATGGTGGCGCCGCTATAGGACAGCCGATGATAAGGTCAAGTGGCACCTCGAGTTCCTGATGACCAGGAGCCTGGAACTTGTGGGATGTTCAGCATGAAAAGTGTGGAAAGTCCGGGGTCACCAGCAAGTCAAGCAGGACGAATGAATATGCGAAAGAGGAAGTCATGAAACATTGGTATAAGATGGTGTAAGCAGAGTTGCATATGTTAAGAAATGTTAAGAAAATTGTATGTGAATGTTTGTCTGGAAGCCAATGCGATGCAGCATGCAAAAAGCACCCCAACAATATCCAACAACAAGCTGTAGCTAAGCTGTAGCTAGCTGATGTCCCCACATATTTGTGCAATGGGTCTCCAGCTGCTGGGCACTCAGCCCTCACCCCCGAGGTTTGTGGTGTCCATGCAATCTCTCCACGTTCTGCTGGGCAGTCAGCTTTGGGGGAGGCTTTTCTCTTCTCGATGCACATTCTCGATGCACATCAATTAGATTTATAATTATTTTTACAATATGATTTAACTACGTAGTGCCAATGCCATTGAAACGTTGCTCACATACTGAAACTGGCACTGCAGCTTGGTAATGGCTGGTGAGTTTTGCCTTCCATCACCCAATCTCGAGGCCAAATCAATGGAATGTCCTGAAAGATGCCCTGCTGGCAGCCACTGCACCACCCACGACAGGGAGCTCAGCATGTGATGTGACCAAAGACGGTGTTGTAATATGTTGTAATTGGATGCAGAAAATGGGTTCTGGATGTTTCTGGCACTTCATCGCAAGTATTGGCAGCCTCTCAATTTAGAAGATAGCTGAAGGTGAGATATATTGGATCGGGTTGGATTTGTGGAACGTGTGATACTGTCACGGTGCGTTAATCCCTCACTGCAGTGCGGATTTCCTGAGGCAAATGGTGCGGAGCATCAGGCTTGGCGGATGGTCACGGAAAGAGATTAAGAGTGGAATGGATCCTGTTGATGCAAATTTCACATCCAGTCTGCGGACTGCACTTGAGAGACAATTGAGCCAATTGAGCATGAACCTTTTTCTGTACTTCCACTTCTACTTCCACTTCTACTTATGCTTCTTTGTTTTGTTCTTCAGATATCTTGTTTGCATGTTTTTCCCTGCGACAGGCCTGGCAGTGAGCACATTTCCTCTCCATTTCGGCGCATGGGTGGTTGCCAGGAGCACAGAAGCTGGACCTTCAGCATATTGTTTGTGATTCATTCGTGTATATACCGGCTTCTCTGACTGGAGTTTAGTTTGTCCACGATAGGTTTGTTTTGGTCACCTACTGTGACAGAACATCGTCTCGTAAGCATCACGTTTGGATTTTGTGTGATGTTTACGGGTGTTTGTGGCTGTTTGTGGACGTTTATGGTTGAACACAAACATCATATCCCCTTGAGAAGGGTCGATATTACTGAAGCTTGGAACTTCCAATGTGAAACCAAAAGCCAAGTGATCTGAGGTGGTGGTGCATTGAGACTGGAGCTGCCTGGCCAGATGTCAGGGGTTGTCTTTGGTGGCCTTGGAGTAACTATTCCCTGCACTGCTCACTGGCTCCGCTCTGCTCTCAGGTTTCGGGATTGCGATCTGAGTCTGGAAGCCAAGGCCCAAAGATAAACCCAAGGTAAAAGATGGTAAAGGCCCGAAGAAGTCAAATATTCCCACAGACGTCACGATGGATGTGATGTTCTAAAGCCAAGCTTGACAAGCACCGAGTGTTAACCACATATCTGACTCCAGGTTTGAGTGTTTGAGTGTCTGTGCTGGTGTAAGGGAGGGCACTGATAAAACGGGCAAGAAAACTCCCAAACTTAGAAATGTTCAGATACTTCGAGATATTTCAATTTATTTCGATTTGAGATTCATCCCTTTCACATCCTTTCACAGTGTTTCAATGTTCGAATTGTTCAAGGTCAAGCACAGTTCCGCGTCGGACGCCTGGATTAGAACCCACGGATCAAGTGAATCTTGATTTGTTGACGTTTCAAATACGTGTCATATTTCATCATATGTCATACATTTCCCTCTGCCACGGCACTGCCACTCACAAATTGAGCACGGCAGTTACAAAATGAAGAGTGCCTACCAACCATGGCATCTTCTGGTGAAACAGACCCTGTCAGTGGAGTTTTTGGGACTAGTTGTGGACAAGTTGTGGACACTCCAAGTATCTTGCTGTGCCTGTGGTGACGCTTAGGCTCCAAGGGTAGAGCCGGAGGCAGGTTTGTTCTAAGCTCTATCAACTGCTGAGGATTTCGGATGGTCAACATGGTTTGGATGGCTAGGTCAAGCCACAGCCTCCTGAGTGTTTAGAAGTGGACATGGCCTGAAAAGTCGATGATGATGATGATGATGATGGTGCTGGTGATGATGGTGATGATGGTGATGATGGTGATGATGGTGATGATGGTGATGATGGTGATGATGGTGATGATGGTGATGATGGTGATGATGGTGATGATGGTGATGATGGTGATGATGATGA
>Ga0126342_10013839_pt1 | contig 14267 bp, 11 predicted proteins | sample Cyp1metagenome_FD_92528 | JGI IMG/M metagenome (GOLD analysis project Ga0126342, IMG submission 92528) | Coral microbial communities from Lord Howe Island, Old Settlement Bay, Australia - Cyphastrea 1 metagenome | ecosystem: Host-associated > Invertebrates > Cnidaria > Coral ...
CGAGCTCAGTGAGCACCGCTGGACCTCAACCTGGGACCTGCCGAGTTCAGTGAGCACCGCTGGACCTCAACCTGGGACCTTCCGAGCTCAGTGAGCACCGCTGGACCTCAACCTGGGACCTTCCGAGCTCAGTGAGCACCGCTGGCTCAACGGCCAGATAGAATGCCAGATAGAACGCCAGATAGCATGTCAGATAGAATGCCAGAAGATATGCCAGATAAAATGCCAGAAGATATGCCAGATAGAATGCCAGAAGATATGCCAGATAGAATGCCAGAATGTTTGCCAGATAGAATGCCAGAAGATTTGCCAGATAGAATGCCAGAAGATATGCCAGAAGATTTGCCAGATAGAATGCCAGATAGAATGCCAGAAGATATGCCAGATAGAATGCCAGAATGTTTGCCAGATAGAATGCCAGAAGATTTGCCAGATAGAATGTCAGATAGAATGCCAGAAGGTATGCCAGATAAAGTGCCAGAATGTTTGCCAGATAGGATGCCAGAAGATTTGCCAGATAGAATGCCAGATAGGATGACAGAAGATAAGCCAGATAGAATGCCAGAGAAGATATGCCAGAAAATATGCCAGGTAGAATGCCAGAAGGTATGCCAGATAGAATGCCAGATCGAATGCCAGAAAATATGCCAGATAGAATGCCAGAAGATTTGCCAGTAACAAATCGATAAATGTCATGCTAAAAAAAACACACGAAGCAACGTAATTTGAGATTTTGGGTCCTCACTCATGGTGATTGTTCCACAAGGAACACTTGTTTTGACCCAGCCTTCGTGGAGCCACATTTTTCTTTCCCATCTTCGCCTTGATGTTCTTCTTCATGGTTCTCCTAGACATGGCCCCCCAATCCTGGTCCCATGGTTCTAAACTAACAAGGATCCTGTCAACCAGTCCTTGTGGAGGTGTCATGCTTCAGGGCGCTTCGAATGGCATCTCGAACTGATGGAGGCCTGAGATAGTTTCATTGTTGGTGAGGGCCATGGTGGACATTGTGGACTGGAATGCAGCACGTATGGAAAATAATTTAATTCAAACTCAAAATTTGGTCGGAATCCATTTTTTCAACGAGGCTCTTCATGCTGGTTGTCTGCAGCTGAGGCCCGTTGATCCAAAACAAATGCTTTGAACAATCGATGCAAGCAAATGAGTCACTGACGTTTGGATTTGCATTGTCTCAGATCATGGTATGTGTTTGCTTTCTTGTCATTGGTTCCAACTGTGATTCAAGAGCGGGACGCAGTAGCATGCAATTGGTTTCTATTCTTTTTCCCCCCAGATATGCTTCTACGTGTTAAGCCCAATTAGTCACACACAGGCACATCTTGACCTGTTTGCAAAGCACACAGCCTTGAAACCCCTAACAAGGACACACTCGAGATGTCAAACAGTTTCTGCAAATGGTCGTGGCTGTCGCGGTTCAGGATCGCTCGTACCTGGAGAAGAGGGATGAGAGCGTGGTAGCCGGTTTGCGGCATGGACCATATGATTTGGATGTGAAAAATGAAAGAGTGAAAATGTTGGGCCTGGTCAAGCTTCTGAGTGACGAGCAGGGTGGCCTTTTCTTCTTTTGTCCACACCTGATGAAATAACATGGGCAATTACAACTATTGTAACTGTAACACTGTAATTTTTGATTGGTATGCACTAAAGATGGCACCTCTCCATTGGAAATTGGGGGCTCCGAAGGCTCATTTGGATCCTGTGGCACGATAGGATAAGAGCAGCTAGTTAGTTAGGAAATGATTGGAATGTTGAGTTGAAATCTATGAAACTTTGCCCCTCCTGGGAATCCGGTAGCTCTTGAAGCCAAAACTTTGGATAAACGACCAAGTTGGAGCCGAGTGAAGTCCCAGGCACCTGGTCCTATCAAGATGTTGCCATCGTCTAAGCAAACTGATACAGGGTGTTTTGATAATAGTTCACCATCATGTTGGATGAACCCAAGTGCAAGATAGTACAAGTACGATTTAAAGTCCTGGTTGCCACATTCAGTGCCACGCTTTTCGAGTCTTCGTCTTTTCCTGCGGTGTCAAAACAGATACATACAGTTATATAGTTCCCATCTAAACAGAACAAGATTCTTTGGAAATTTCGAAACCACAAAGTGAAGCAAATTAAAACACGGTCCTTTCTGTCGTCGCATCCAAACTCGAGGCCATTTTCCAAATCTAAGTGTCACTCTAACCTGATCCTCTGGAAACTCCAAGTCGGTTTTCATAGGTCATGGAAACAAACTGATGTCAACTTTGCAGCGGCTTTTCAGTAGACACAACCCCCAAAACCCCACATATCAACACTGTCAGGTATTTTCAGACTATGTTCGTCGAATCTTTGCGCAAAACTCCATTTGTGGAATGATTCTTCCTATGACCCTTCGGCCTAGGTTCAAATCGATCAACCCATCAAAGTCACTAGGACATCTAGTTGATATCCAATCCAGTGGTGGGACTTGGTCCGGTACTGGTGCAGCTTCAGAAAGAGAAAGCAAATACTTTACAGTTCTCGCTGAACTTTCATCAGAGGAGGTGGTCAAAACAAGGTGTGCCAATTGCAACAATTTTTGCCTCCTGTCGGTGTCAAACCTTTTCAAGGGCCTGGGAGCCTGAGGCACCACCGCCAAGTAGTGGAGAAATTGGTCAGGCAGACATAGAACAGGGTCCTGCGAACGCACGATGCGCAATATGGTTTGAAACTAAGTTTGGTTGGTTAGGGCTGAATTTCTTAACTTTAAAACATTGAACTCTCAAGTTGGTAATGGAGTACTTGGGTGCTTTAGGAACCATGTCTCCTGAGACAACTGTTGATCAGCTGCAAACCTCTTAACACAGCAAACCACGTCGTGAGGTGACTCGAGAATCTGGTTCTTGCCAGGACCAGCCATTCGAATCTTCATCGAACCAGGCACATCTACCCAGGGTCTGTTTTAGGAAAATGAAATTAAGAACAAACACTGAGGTACATCACCCATAATAATGTATATATTAGAGAATTAACACATAACTTTGGTCATTGGGCCTTTCCGCCGCAAAAACACAAAACTGTGGGCACCGGAGCAATCATCCCGCAATGCCCCACTGAGCGTCACAGGAAGTTTCTCGAACCTTGGATGAGAATTGGAGACATCACCCTTCTCCCCAACAGAGACTAAGGTTAACCTTAAGTAAAGACTAGTAGCCACTCCTTCCATGGTCTAGCTGTTCTCAGCTCTTGTACAAAGACTTCTGCCGTCCCCAGCCAAGCTTGCAAGTTGATCTTGGAACAAAGGTAGTTCACTTTCCTTGGGTTTTTGTCTAGGGGAACAGCATGAATCTTGTAAAAGAATTTGATAACACATTCATAGGGATGTCACTTGAATGCAAACCAGGTTTCTCAACTACGTCCTGTGGATCTGCCAGGCAATCTACCCATCGCATTGAACGGGATAGTACTCCATATAGTTGATCTCAGTGATGGGCAACATCATGTAAATCTTAACCTTGTGGATAGACAATTGCAAAAACTATTTTATTCCCTGGTTTGTATTCTTTTGTTTGGGCAAAAGCACAATTTGTTAACCCATCGCCAAAACTCCTAACGAGCCATGTGTATGGCCAACTCTGTGAAAAACTAATGCAGTCATCTCCAGGCCTTTTTGACGCAGTATCCAGGAGAGAAACTTCAGGCATGACTGGTTTTTGTTTTCTCTTACGCAATTGTCAGCCTTGGACATGGTGGGCGTAGTAAAGACCAACTAAACCAACCCTTAGGAATAGAAGGGGTCAAAGTATGGAACAAAAACCACCTACCAATCACAATCTAGGAGCCCATATGATGACCTTTTTCGGTGCAGGTCGATCTTTGGATCTGCAAATAGAGTAAACTCTTTCCAAGGTGTCGGCAAGCGCTTCAATTACCATGGTTGCATCACTGCTTTGGCGGACTTCAACAACATTTAACGTCAAACACAAGTTGTGCGGTTGTGCGCCCATACCCCCTGTACTTTAAGTCTTGGTCTTTCAAGTTTCTGGAAGCTCTTGGTCATCACTCCTTTACGCAATCTGGGCAGAGCCCATTTCGATTGGTCCATTCCATCCTAAGTAAGATTCTTCAGCTAGATGTGTGGTGTAACAACAGTAACAACATGTTGCCAGAGTGTGTGCCCAAACAGCACTACGACTAGTAGAGAAAAGCATCCATTGTGACGAGGATGGTGTCATCATCGATCAAGGGGTTGCACTCCTGACCGTGTGAGGCAATTTGCTTTTACACTGAAGGAGGTAGGTATAGTAAGATTATAATTTGTTAGCTGAAGTTATTGTTTAGCTGAAGTTATTGACCCATATATCAACACACATCTCTCCTGGAAAAATGATTCAAGACATCTGTCTGACGCCACAGAGTCAAGGTGGCCCTTGTAGCCCCGAGCTATTTCGAATTTGTCGACTGGGTCCTAAGCACAGAAGAAAAATGTGAAACCATTTTTTTGTCCATCCCCTCCCCCTCTCTCTCTCTCTCTTTCTCTCTCTCTCTCTCTTTCTCTCTCTCTCTTTCTCTCTTTCTCTCTTTCTCTCTTTCTCTCTCTAAAAACGCAGTTAAGTTAACAGTTAAGTGTCCAGAGTGTCTTCATATGCTGCTTTGAAGGCACTGCAGTCATCACATGTTGGAAAACCACTTGGGTTTGCAAATCTAAGAAGATTCGCCCACTTTGCCTTGTATCTCCTGACGAAATGAGAGTACCTAAGCTTTCAATAGCACAACATAGAGATGATAAACTCATTTGACATACACATTGCACAAACTCTTTCCAATCGCACAATCAAGATTCGATATTTTCGAGTCATCCATGGCGATATAGAGTAGCTTCAAATTGCCAGGGGAAAGGTACCGTGTTGGAAGCTGGCATGGATTTTCCGCCCAGTTTGTTTCTATAATCCTTAGCACGACAACGTTTAAAGAAACATTGACAACAGTCTTCCAAACGCATTTTGTGTCAACCAGCTGACCAACTAAGAGTTAGTCTGGCACCAAAGACCTTTGAAGCCAAGTACATGCATTTGAAGTTCCATGTCTGTTTCGATACCTTCAGCAGGGGCGTCCCAAAGAGTTCCACTGTCCTCTTGATCCGCGTCTAGTTCACTGTCTCCTGGGCGACGATTGAACAGTCTAATTAGTCTGTTCAACAGTCCTTAAACCTGTGTGGTGCAGATTTTATTGGTTTATTTAGTATGATGTTCAGATGTTGACTATACAGTGCTAAGTCACCATCTTCCTCGTGGTGTTTGCCACAAGTAAAGGTAACCTCCAGCTTGCTTTTGTCCTTCTGCCCTGACTCGTGTTTGAAAGCTCCCCGCTGGAACCTAGGATCCACCACATTGCCAAATTGTTAGTTTACCCTTCTTAGAATACAGGACATCAAAACAGCGCAGTTACAGCAGGACAGGATCAGGATAATATTAAAGCAGGGAACCTGTCAGGCAGCATGCCGGCTGCTTCAATGTAGAGCTTCAAGAAATATTTGTCCAGCTTTCTGTATTTCACTGGTGGTCTCTTGTGTACCTTATTGCTGTCTGGGAACCCCTACTTTTGCCGTGAACAAACTTATAAACAAATGAATCTTTTTCACAGTCTAAACAAGGTGCTGATCCAAAACATTGGTATCGTCGATCTACCTTCCCTTCTTCTGCCCGTTGGAGTCTACCCTGACGAATCCCCAAAAGTGCCGCCAAACACTTGTAGGACACCGTTTGACTCAATAGCTTCCAGCTGCGATTCCCTTTTGGAGCGTTATCAATGGTGTGCTTGATCTCAGTTCACAGACTACTGAAGGGTATATAGTTTTTTTTGATGGCCTCACAAACTTCTTTTTACTCTTTGAAAGCAACCCTATATGATGTTGTTAACATCATAACAACTAAGGCTAGGTCAAACGAATCTTGGGCTGGTTTCTCCATAGACCAAAATGTCTCCAGGAAAGCCATGAGTTGGTTCTCAATTTCGACGAAGTGGTTGAAGCAGTCTGTTCTATGGCATCTGCACTTGTCCATGAGAAGTAAGCGGTCAAGTCTCTCACGGCTGGCTCCATTTGTGGACTGCCTGCCAAGAAAAAGACATAAACTCATAACATATAACAATGTTTTCACTTTTTTTGTCGCAAACCTTTGGGGGAAAAAACATTATTCAAAACCGACTTTGACCTACAACCAAGTTACATCACTTGGGTTCGTGGTTTTGATAGCAACCTTCTCCGAGCATTGTTGTAATTTGGTCGCTTCAAACGAGGTTCAGTCTTCTTGTGAAAAGAACTCGTATTCAAACACTGAGCTTTGAATTCTCGAAGTCTCTCCAAGGAAAACTCAATTGTCACATGTTCCCCACCCTTGGATGAGGCAGATGGTTCCTCAGCAACCACCCCATCTCCTGGTTCACCACTTACAGATCTCCAAAACGTTTTGCGACCCAAGAAACCATCATTGTCTCCATCACCCGGTGTCTTCCTTTTAGGAAGGTTGAAGGAAACAAATTGTCTCCAGTAGTTTTTCCTTTGCATCACAGCTTGAGCCTAAATCTTCTCCGATGTTTTTAACCCTTTGCCCCTGCATTCCATGCACTCGAATAAAATGGAATTGCCCTCAAATGAAACGAAATCAACTTATATATACATACATACATATGTATAATATATATTATACATGTGTTACACAATGTTATACATATATGTATGTGGGTAAATGTATGTGTATAAATATAATAATAATAACAATAATAATGCTAATGCATGATATACATTGATATACATATCCCGCCAAAATCGTTCCTCTCCAAATCCTCGAGTGGACTCCAGAATGGTTTATCATGCAACGTTCAGAGGGAAAACCCTGTCTTGGTGCTCCTGGAAGTCCAAACCAAACAACCAGAAATGGCCATGGTCGTTTCTCTTTACTAGTGAAGAATCCTTGCATTAGACTCATTAGACATGGCTGGAACTGGGGAAACCACCATAAGCGCGGTTATTTGGGGACCCCTTTACTTACCATCATTCCAGTGACGTCAATGAGGTTGTTGTACTTTATCCAAACATATTCCCATATACAGTAATCCCATTGCATCCCATACAATCTTATTACAATATATTATAATCATTATAATCCCATTAAACCATCATATAATATCATATAATCATATATAATCCCATAACTCCCATGTATTTGGGGCGACATGTTCCAGACTTCCGCAGTCTGAAGGCGCCTGATGGAGCCACAAAACTCGCCAGAACAGCCAAGTCCCACCAGGCCGGTACCAGGTGCAACACCTTTGGAGCCCGTTTCGTCACTGAAATAGGCCGACCTGCTCCAGCGGTGTTTTTTTGGGTGCCTGGGGGGCAGATTTGGGAGCATTCTGTTGATGGAAGAAATCCTGCACCACCAAAAGGATGGTTGAAAACCTATAAATAATGGGATAAACCACCTATATCAACTGGTGCAGGATTTATTCCATCAACAGATTTCACTGCCAAATTTTGTTGGGGACAATCAGAATGAACCAGTGAATTTAGGACTGCCAATTTGTTCGAACCCAAAAAAGGTACCAAATAAGGCTATCCCTCCAAGGGCGGAACCAAGGACCACCAGGGTTTTCCAAGGTTGTTGTTGTACCAGTGCCCGGGGTAGACGTGGTAGCAGTAAATGAAATACCTGCTCCGGGCATAGCAGGGAAGCAGAAATAGCATGGAATAGCGCCATTTCCATGCCTTTCCTCTAGTTCAGTTCCTTGTCTGGTGACATGGTTTACAAATGTTTTACCGTGATTTTAGCTTCGGCAGGTCTCTGCAATCCCATGTCAGCAAGCCTCGGGTGGTGGAGTCAGCTGTGGTGGAGTCAGCTGTGGTGGTCGTTTTGGTACTGGTCGTTGCCGTGGTTTCCACAATAACTTCGGTGCAAGGAGTCAAGTCGGCCTCTGCGGTGGAACTACCTGCGGTAGGAGACAAGTGGCATGCAAGCCAGGCTGTCCCCAATTGATGCCCCGTAACAGATATGAATGTATGCTTGCATATTTTTATTATATATCTATACGTGTGTGTGTGTGAAGGCATGGGCGTGTGTCATTTATATTGCTCCTTATTGGCTCAATGTGTACAGTTGAATGCACATCTCCAGGGCAGATATGCGTATCTGCCCACGCAAAACAATAAAACCAACAGAAAACAAAACCACACAGCCACAAAACGGGGCCGGAGCAAAAGCAGCCAACATTAAACAGCTACCAATGGAATTGATGGGGAACGAGTCCATCACTGCTGAAATAAGCAACATGCAAAAAATGACGATTAAAATAAAATTGGACAAAAAAAAATAACTAGCAGACCGCGATCAAAAAGGCTTGCAAAACACATCAAAACACCAAAATCTACGCGCTGCTCAGCATCCTCTTCTCTGGAAAGACTTCTTGCAGAGAGATCTCTTTACGAGTCTTGCCAAGAGACTTCTTACCAAGATCGTAACATTCATTTAGAGTAATCAAAAAGGGGGCCCGGCTCTGAAGAACTTATGAACTTGAGATGGGGAACGCGAAAGGTAGGTGATCAAGAAGGGGAAGCAAAGCCTCTCCGTGTAAAAGTTGGCTGTGTGTAAAAGCGTGCTGTGTGCAGAAGCTTCTGTGTAAAAGTTTTTCTGTGTAAAGGGATCAGTGGGTAAAAAGGTCTGTGTAAAAACTGCTGGGCATAAAGACTTCTGTGCGTAAATGCTTCTGTGCGGAAAAGTTTCTTTGCCTAAAAGCTGCTCTGGGTAAAGTTTCTGCGCGTAAGAGTTTCGGGGTGTAAAAACTTCTTTGTGCAGCCTGTGTGGGCAATTTTTCTGCATCACAGTTTTCCTGTGTAAGAGTTTCTTTGTGTAAAAGTTGTTCTGTGCAAAGGTTTCTCTGTGTAAAAAGTTCTGTGTGTAAAAGCGCCTGTGTGCCTTTATTTATGCGTGTAAATGCATCTTTGCGCAAAGCATCGGTGTATATAAAAACTTTCGGTGTGTAAAACTTCTTTGCGTAAAAACCTCAAAGGCCTCTGCGTGTAAAAGTTTATCTGTGCACAAACCTCTCTGATCCCCCTTTGAATTATTAAGCAAAAGTGTTGGTGTGAGCAATTTTATAGTGATAAACCTGGAAACGTTAACCCTCTTTCTGAAAATGCTATAGAATCAGAGACCCCAAGGTATGTTCAAGTTGACAATCTCAATAGAATTGCTGACACTGAGGTTGTTTATGAGCGTCATTTTCTATAGAATAGCTGCTGCCAAGTCACTCTCGTAAAGCCTTTTTTAGGTTGGGGGGGTTAGTTGGCTTTCTATAAAATCAAATGCCCCAACTCCTTCATCTGACAGCTGACCCCAAGTTTATAGAGCTCTCTTGCTCCAAGTGTTCAGTGGCAACCTCTTCGATTTTATAGACTACTGTAGTGAAAAATGTTTGAAAGTCACTCTGTTTCATTCTGTTTCCATCCGTTTCCCTTTTTCATTCTGTCCCCAAGATTCTCAGCTGATTAGTACTCAGTGCTGTATTCAACATGAAATCTGTATAGAATCGCTGACGCCAAGGTCCTCTATAAAATTGCAAACGTTGACACTGGGTAGGTACCCCTAGACAGAGCAGGGAGTTAAAACGCAAAACGCACCATTTTCCCCAGCTTAACTGTTGCGACTTTGTAGAGGAAATTCCAAGGGGGATCCTCTCTGTGTAAGAGTATCTGCGCATAAAAACTGCTCTGTGTAAAGGTTTCTGTGCGTAACGTCGTCTGTTTGTAGAAGCGTATTGGTGCAAAATGCGTCACAGCAAAATCGCAGAAAACAATGAAACAAAAGAATCCAAACTCAAATGTTTGCTCTCGTTACGTTGTTGATGATGTCGGTGATGCGCGCAGGGCCCCACAAGGGGTCATTTTGGCTGTCAGTGTTAAGCCAATTTAAAAAAAGCCTTCGGGACAAAAAACACCGCAAATTTCCATGTTTTTTTGAGCCTCACAGGCCAACAACGACGGTACTGTTGTTGTTGTTGTTGTTGTTGTTGTTGTTGTCGGTTGTCGGTTGTGGTTGTTGTCGGTTGTCGGTTGTCGGTTGTCGGTTGTCCGTTGTCCGTTGTCCGTTGTCCGTTGTCCGTTGTCCGTTGTCGGTTGTCGGTTGTCGGTTGTCGGTTGTCTGTTGTCTGTTGTCTGTTGTCTGTTGTCTGTTGTCTGTTGTCTGTTGTCTGTTGTTGTTGTTGTTGTTGTTGTTGCCCCTGCAGCTTTTTCTCAGTCTCGTAGTGGCCGAAAATCGTCAAATTGGTTGTGCTTTCGCGTTTTTTTGAGACTCTCGGAGCAAAAAAACACCGTAAATACGGATGTTGTTTGTGCCTCGGAAGCCCAAAACCACGGTTACAATGTTTTTTGCTTCTGGTAGCAAAATCCACAGTATTTACAGTGTTTGTTGGACAGCACCGAGCAAAACTCTGGTATTTGCGCAGTTTTCGGCATGTTGCAAGCAAAAGTCACAAAACCAATGTAAATTACAGTGTTTTGGGTTTGATTTTAGGGTTTGTGACGGGGTGGGAGGGGGGTTGTCTAAATGAACAGCAACTCCTCCTGAATAATCATGAATAATCAGGTAACTGGGCTGGCCAGTCTCCCCTTTACTTCGTAAAGCAAAACTCAAGGTAGCACCACTGGAGCTACCTTTCGTGATTTCTGCCAGTGTCTTGCCAGGTCACTTTCTGTGCTTAGTCTCTTGCAAAGCCTTGGATTGATTTCGGCAATGTGACAGTCATGTCTGTACCCAAGATATCCCAACATCTAACATCACATAACATCACATCTTAGATCATGATCTTCGAAAAAAATGAAATATATAAATTGGAAGCAATTCCACAGCAAACCCTCAGTTACCTCAGTTGTTTTCTTTTTGCAGCACAAGAAAATACAAGAAACAAATGACCCCAGTTTTTCCAAGAACTGCGTCGGCTTGGCTATAGTGCAAACAAGCAGCAAAATATCCACGGTATCGGTGGTTTGGGATTTAACCCCCTTTACCTTGGAATCATCCCAAAATAGTTTCAACACGGTTGCGGCATGCGAGGATTTTTCTGCACTCTCTTTTTAAAGCATAGGAATTCTGAACTCATCTGGACTCTGTTTTAAGGTCGTGACAGTAATTTTGAGGTCGGTCAAGATCCTCTCCCCCGACCTTAGACCGCTTAGACCGTATACAGGGACCGCTCTTTTCGATCTTGGCACCCAAGAAACATCAAGAAACCATCTGCCAGGTGCAGGGCCGATCTGTGTCTTTGATGAGAATGGTGGACCCCTGATAGGGAAGAAGCCACTGAAATCCCATTGGGTGTGACAGGTTGCGAAGGCTAGAACATCGTGTCACTGAGGATGGGGAGGGTATGTAGCTCAGTCGATGTGCACAAAATTTTGTCGGCGGGGCAGCTGAATCTGCAAATAAAAGCATCACCCTTTTGAGCAGCATCAAACCGACTTGTTTCTGCCTTGTCGACGTTGTGAAGCAAATGTGTGATGCTAGCATCAGTCCTTTGCACACAACGGCCAGGGATGCATCTGGCTGTTTCTCAAGGTCGCAAAAATCAGCAAAAAAGTCGGAGCTTTCATGAAAAATGGTCCTGCTATCACCGTCCCAGTGATGAACTTGCACTTTGTCTCCATATGAAGTGCCTGGCAGCCCCACCATCCTTGGTCTTTAGTGACTCAATCTGATGCCATAGCATCCTGCCTTGAAGGTATTCATCTGTACCTCTCTTTGCTCGCCAGGATAAGACCAAGAAGGCGGGCACAGATAACCTGTGGCAATGCTCACAATATTCACAATGACTTTGGAGATCTGTGTAAAATTGACTGACTTTGGATACTTGTCGTTTCTTGCCTCACATTGCTATTCATTTATCATATGTATATATATATATTATGTATATATGTATGTAAGACTACTATTCCTTTGTTTGATCTATCTACATCTATCTAAATAATTAGAGACTAGATATATCATCCATTCTGCATGGATTAAGTGCTTTATCTCAAATAGCTAATATATCAACGTGTGTATATATATATATGATATATGATATATGTATATCTATCTACCTATCTATCTGTCTTAATCTGCATTATTCTGATTCTCCAAACTGGTTCTTGCCTTCTGCCAGAGGACGATGAGTCGATGTGAATCTTCACCTCATTCCAAGACATTTCCAGCCCACCTCCAGCTGCAGAAGCTCGGCTGGGTCTCCCACGCCACTCTCCGTATCAGTACCTGACACGGGGGTAAGGAGAAAGGATCTGATTCTGTATGGAGGGCATATGAGGGCATGATGTTTGGGCAAACTGCTTCTTCCCTAATGTAGAGCCGAACAATGTGTTTGTCATGTCTGCTGAAAACACTTCAACTTGGATTTTGATGGATTTTGCACATTGGTGGCGCGCTGTTCTCCATTTGCCACGACAGCATCCCAAGGTCAAATATGTTGACGCAGCCGTGCCTAGGGCTTTAAGTGTCAAAGCTGTCGATGAGGACTTTGTGGCGACATCCGTCAGGGACAGTTCGTCCTGGAGTGCAGGTGAATACGTCAGAAATGCTCCGGTTTCACTCTTCATGCTGATTTGCAAACAAAAAACAGGATATTAGCTTGTCAATGCTTGTCACTGCAACTGAGGATGGATGGAAGATTTCCTTGTGTCCCAATTAATCAATTATATATGCAGGACATTGGATAATCAAACACAGAAATTTGCTACCGAATTTGTGAATTTGGTGGGTCAAATTGCTATCTTTGTGAGCTTCCCTGGCTGACCACGAAACCTCCGCAAAGTCCGCAAAGCCCAACTGCCAGGAATGCAGGAAGTTGTAGCCTCAGTAGGTGTTTGTTGGGGCTTTGGTCGGTTGGTCCTTAGATGAAGTTGAAGACCAAGATAAGAAAATCAACAAATACCAGAGACATCCAAAAACATTAATTAAAATAAAATCGCTGCTTTACTTTAAATGTCAACTGCGGATTAGTAATTCCGCGCGTTAAATACAGGGCCAAGTCGGTCATTGACATTGGTGCCGACGTCCCACCCTTGGATACACTTGGGGCATGTTCCACCAAGTTTACCCCACCAACTCACCGTTTACAAGGAGGTTTTCGAGCCATTGTCCGGGAAAAAAAACGAGTTGTGTCCAAGAGACATCTGGTTGAACAGCAATATCCCATAGCAGAGCTGGTGTCAGAATATTCCTGCAACAGGAATTTGAATTATATAATTACATAACTCCTCAAAAAAATAGACAAGGGATCCACGATGGGTGTTATAATTAATTCAGACTATTCCGCAATTTTGGGATAGATGAGATTTAATAAACAAACATGTTATAATTGTTAATCCTCCCCTTCTAATTTCCAGGTGTCCAACTTTTTGGCAGGATGTCACAGGAGGATCTACACATATAGCACTTCCGGCCAGTTCGCTTCTCAGCCATCCAAGCCAAAAAAGCGAACGTGTTGGGACAAGCCTCCCATGAATGCTGAGTGATCTTGTTTCCCTGCTGAAATGATTGTCGGATTTACTATGAGATGATATAAATGGGTTTGTCTGAAAATAGGGTACCCCATCTTAAATGGTGTCATTTGATGGTATACCGGTATATCTTCCATCTATTTTCAGGGCAAGACCATGCAAGACCCATCGGCCCGTCCTGGCTAACAAAAGCTCCTCCTGCATGGTGAAGTTTCCAATTGTGTCCGATCTCGTGCAGAAACCTGGCACTCAAGCCGAAGCCGGAGCCATCGACAGTCATCCATCAGCAAATCCATCAGCAAATTCACAAAAGATGGATAACGCCTATTCGAACCATGGCCAAAGTTTTTGCGAACAACACTATCATCAACATTCATCAAATATCAAATGTTCAAAGTTAAGGCCACGAACTCTGATGGAGAGAGACCACCAACATCCGGCCCGGGACACATTGCAGGGTGCTTCACATAGGTGTCTCGGTACCAGCTAAGGCCTTGGCAAATCGATGCAAATCTCTCTCACTCGCCCTCCGCATATTGTGACTGCCTGTGATTTTGTCCATATTTATGTGAATAGAATACTGCACATATTACACACACATATATATATAATTATATGGAGCATATCTTATTTCAAACTTTAGCCTCTTAACCTGTGGGCCTTGTGGACCATGGAGGGAACTATGGAAGGGACTATGGAAGAAACCAGGGCAATAAGGATATCTTATAGAAGGTGATGTTAGAAA
>Ga0126342_10013840_pt1 | contig 14267 bp, 12 predicted proteins | sample Cyp1metagenome_FD_92528 | JGI IMG/M metagenome (GOLD analysis project Ga0126342, IMG submission 92528) | Coral microbial communities from Lord Howe Island, Old Settlement Bay, Australia - Cyphastrea 1 metagenome | ecosystem: Host-associated > Invertebrates > Cnidaria > Coral ...
ATGTATGTATGTATGTATGTATGTATGTATGTATGTATGTATGTATGTATGTATGTATGTATGTATGTATGTATGTATGTATGTATGTATGTATGTATGTATGTATGTATGTATGTATGTACGCATGTATGTATGTCTGTATGTGTCACAATCACGCAGATACAAACGCATGACCTATGGATGTACTCGAACGCAAATACTTTGGAACACTGAGGGGGTCGGAGAGCAGAATCACTTCGAGCGCCGGAAGGCGGATTGCTTGGAATGTGTTCCTGCGTGCATCTATCAATGTCACCATGTGCGTGCTTCAGTGCTTCAGCCTGTAGGCACGTATGAATGTGTCCATTTATGTGTCTATGCCTCTGTGTATATATGTAACTCTAGCGCTATGTATCTCTTATGTCTCTGTACGTGTCACTTTTCGGCGTTCCAAGCGATCCCCTTTCCGGCGCTCTAAGCGATCCACTTTCCGGCGCCCCAAGGGAACCCCCGACCGTTGAAGTTGGCTCCCTGAAAAATCCCACGCCTTGTCGCCTAAGAACTCGTTGGGCACGGCGCTTTTGGGCCGCCTGGCTCAAGCTGGCAACAGCTGGGAACCAAGAAAGAACCCTCCGGTAATCAAACGTGGCAATGGAAAAGTTGATTTTTCCAGCTATAAACCTCCATCTAGTTCGGCGATTTCTCAGCTTGCTATGGTTGATAACCGGAGGGTAGTGTTTCATTCCCAAAAATTTGGAAGTGGACGGACCCTGTTTCAATTCGAAGTGTCCCACTTCGGCTCACATTCAACCCTTGTGGCTCACATCCAAAAAAATGCCTGGCCAATGTTGTTCTCGATTTTTGGGGGGATGTCTGAAAATTGGGAAATCCAAAGCCCATGGCCCATGATTCATCATGGCCGAGGGTCCAAGCCACTTATGGTTGGTGGTTTCCACGCCAAAAAGGGTCAAACAGCCACATCAGATATCATCGGAATCAGGGAATCCAATGTACTTGTTAAATCCGCACTGGTTGAATTGATGGCGCAACAATATACACTGTACCAAAAAGAATCCGATGATGTTATACCCAACTATATATAATATATATATATATATATATTCCATGATATTCCCATGTTTGATGCTTACCCTCCAGTACACATAGATATGGAAACTCCCAGTTGGAAGGTCCCTTTGTGGATTTCCGTCGGTGGCGCCTCCTTGACCTTGGGATCCACCGGTAGGGCATACAGCAACTGCAGCTCTTCATGGAGCATCTCCCGCTGCTCCAGCATGGCCTGGCGCTTAAACTCCAGATGTCTACTGTTGGAGTTTGTTTTTCTTTTTAATGGGCAATGTTTATTGATTCTGGATGTTGTGTTTGTTTAAAAAAACATGTTTGTCATGTACTAACTTTGTCAATTTCGCAACGATTTTTGGGAATTTAGGTATTCAATTTTGGGGCGGTCAAGAATTTTGAGGCCCGCACTTTTCGGGTGACCTGAGAACAGGGTTCAAAAAGTATCTCCTCAACAAAAGCATCAGCTTTTTTGGGGAGATGGGCCACTAGCCAACCACCAATTTCAGGGAGGTTCTGGGTGCAGTTTGCGCTGAAAATGTCGGGGATGTGCTCACCTGGTTCCAAGTTCGTCAGGTCGGACAGGTCCCCCCAGGCCTTCCAGGTCCCCCACTCCCACCTCGGTGAACTCGTTAAGTTTCTCCATGATGTCGTGCTGAATGGTTTTCTGCAGTTCCATCACAGAGTACTTTACCAAGGAATGCATCATGATGGGGTCCCGCTTCCTGTCGCTAGTGGGTGGATTTCTCTCAGGAACCAACTGCAGGTCATGTTCACACAAACGAAAACCTTCGTGATGATCCATTTCTGGGGTAACTAACGTTGACAAATCATTGAATCATTGAACAGGGTTTCAAACTGGTTTCATCCATGTCTTGGAAATGAAAACTCTCCATTTAGCTCAGATGTTTGCTGATTTGTGACTTGTTTCCGGGCAAATTTTGAAACCATGTGATGGTGATGCTGAGAAGCACCCCTGCCTGCAGGTCCCAAGCTGCTGGCAAAACTCAACATACGAAACTTCACCGCAGCAGTCCTTGGTACAGTTCCATATGTTCCATACTAGAGCGGCGCCTGCTTATTTCCGTTAGTTCTGCTGCCATCTTAGATACCCTGCAAAACTATAGGTTTCGCTGCTTCGTCGATATTTCTTCCCATCAAAATGGTGAAACAAAACTCAACCATGACACCATGAGACCGTGACGACAGAAATCCTCCCCGGGTCCGCCAAGCATCTCCGTCCAACACATTAAAGATGGTCGTAATATCAGAGCGGCGGATGTCCTGCGCGAATGAAGTCTTGCTGTCTGGGTCTAATCTGCAAGCCGGGGAATGGTGCCCGTTTATCGAAATGTCGGAAAATGGGGGATTGGCCCCCAAAGAGATCAATTCTAAGAGATAAAATGATGATAAACTGAGAAACCATTGACAAAATATCAGCTGATGAGATCCAGCAAAATCATGTTTTTTTTCGCATGGTTTTCCTCCAGATTTTTCTGTCCATCTGTTGCATCAAGTTCTTGAACTCGGGGTTGTGATCGTAGGCTTCCAACATTTCCTCCAGCGACAGGTGGCCGTTCCCATCCATATCCATACCTTGGAACGACACGGCAGACCCTCCTTGACCAGGAAAAAAGGGATAGGATCGGATAGGGACCTAGATATACCTGATATACGTTGAATCCATGGGAAGATACCTTCATCTTCCAAATCTGTCGAAGTTCACAGCGCGCACAGGGACACCCGCCAAGCGACTGTCGCACAGCAAGGCCATTTCGACCATGTTGGCCTCCTGCTCGGCGTCCTGTAGGAACTTGTTATGTTCTTTTTTCATAGTCCAAAGAGATAGAAAAGGAAAAGATAGGGAATACGGAATATATAATTATAATAATAATAATAATATATATATATATACATACATATAATATCAACTTATCTCAACTAACATCAAAGTCGAAAATGGTGACCTGTATACTTTGGGAGACCAAAGCAAGCTCAACATGTTTGCCAAAATCAAAGCCCTCGGATGGCCGGGGCCCCAGATCTCGCTGGGTATCAGAATTCTCGCGGCGATGGTCACGATACTTTTTTTGATGTGGGGACATGACCCCATCGTATAAGCATCATTTTGAAGGTGAAATCCCAAGGTTTATCGTTGAAAAAGCTGCCCTGGTTGAGCCCGGAAAAAACCTCATTGCGGAAAACGAAAAAATAAAACTCATTGAAACCTGAAACCAACCAGGCAGAAGGTTGGTGTCCTTCTTCTGCATCTTTCGCTGCTGATCGTTTTCGCGTGCTTCGGTCGCCCGTTCCACGATGACGGCCAAGATCCTCAGGGGATGAGAAGTGGAGGATTTACATGATAATGACATCATGATGGCACGAATAATTTGTGGTCCGAAGTTGAAAGAGTAAACAAAATTCGGCACTTACGCCTATGCCAATCGCAGAGAATTTAGACAGCAAAATGATTGGATACTTGTTGGTGGCTGTTCAATCATTTCTCACGCAGGAAAAGAAAAACATCGCATGATCGCATGGGTCTTCTCAGATCATTGACCCCAAAATATCTGGAGAGTCAACTCCGGTCCGCCTAATTTTAACATCGAAAAAGGACATCGCCATCCAGGGTGGTGCATCCAGGTGTCAGATTCATGCAGCCTAAGGAGATGGTCATCATGATGGCAAAGAGGATGAACATCGTCCATGGCTGGTGAATCGCCAGGGGAATACTCGTCTCACCCCAGGAATCGCCTGCCACGATCCTGGGCAATTGACTGCAACCGGGTCTAGTGCCCTAGCAGGATTTAAGGTGACCATCTGCTGGAAAAAACAACGCTTCAAAATGCCCTGGGAGCTTCGGGGGGGGAAGGGGGGTTCAAGTGAAAAATCACTGTATTGGACTCAGTCCTGCCCCTCCCCTTGCTGAAGCAAGAGTAACTCAAGCTAGCTACCGCTAGCTTTCGTGAAAAAAACATCATTTACAGCACAAACAAAGTGTTCACATACCATTCACCAGTCGGTTTACCAAGTTTCAATTCCAGTTACGTACATACTTTTGGTTGGATAAACTCCAAATTCTGGAAGCCAAGTGTACAAGCAGTGTACTTATCAATTTATTATATACATAGGTGGGTTTTGCCTGGTTCCATGCATCTACCCCTATCATGACACGCCCAGCATCTGCTGGAAGATCGTCAGCGCGGCATTTTGCACGCTGGCAAAGGCCTCGCGGCAGCGCCAACAGGTGCTCACGTGCGTAATCTTCACGTTCTCCTCGAGCAGTGGATTCTGCTGGAAAATTGGGGGGATATGGATATCCAACGAAGAAAAATGGCTAGATCTTGGGGATAGATCACCTAAAATCTCTCGGGAATGTGCCAATACAGGGTCAGGAAGCCCCTGCTTACCATAAAGTTCTTCGGCTGTCGTTTTGAAACGAGTCATTCCGATTATTCCGGGAAGAAAGTGACCAGTGATAGGAACCTTTTTCCTTTTTTAAAGCACTGCACCAGACTCGGAGACAACCCCCATCAAAGTCGGAGATCTCGAGGTGTCAAACTGCTTGGCGTGCCCAATTTGATGGTGAATCCACAAACATTGAGTTTACCTATTGGCTTCCCTGGCGCCTAACTTTTGGATCCGGCTTCAGGCGAAGCCACCATTTCTATCCATTTCTCCCGTCTCCTGATGAAGGAGCTCCACCACAACGATGGCCCAGACCAAAATTACCTGAAACAACGGGATCTTGGGAAAATGAACTGAGTAAAACATAGTCATTGGTACACGAGACAAAATGTGGAGTGTTGCGAAAAAATTGGAGATAAATACCTATATAGCAAGTTCGAGTTGATACTCAGCGGCAAACAATGGGGGTTGATATCCAACAAATACAATAAGGGCATTAAGACACCAGAAAAACCAGGATTTCTTCACATTTCACGGGCAAAAAAGTTGGGACGGTCACCCAACCAAAATGGGGCACGACCAATTGACGTTTCAACCGTTGAAGTTGGGCCCCTGAGTGCCGAAAAACGGCGCCGGGTCACCGACAGGAGCATCACCGAGCCGAAGAGGATCGCCTTGAAGGAAGACGTCAAACCACTGACCTCGGACCCGTCAATGCTCGGTTTCAGGGCTCCACCATCTGTGAAGATAATTGAAACCTTGGAACATAGAAAAACCTGTCCCCATGAAACCAGTTAGTGTATATCATGATGTATCATGTATATACCACATGTTGCACCATCAACAAGGGTAACCTCTTGGGACCTGAAATCTGATGGCAAAAAACAACCACAAATTTTCCCAACAAAAAATTGCCAATAGTTTGGGTCATCTAAGTTATCAAAAATATATCTTATCCATTTTTGTGCAAACCCATGTCGCGGATATCCCCTCCAATCATATCCAGATTCATCCAGTTGTTTCCCGCTTCAGCCAAGGAACTAAGATATAGAACTCGGGGATTGAGATCACCACCCGCGCGGCCCGCATCAAACGCACCACGCGGATGATACGTAGGACGTTGAAATTCAACGTGGTGGTCGACACAAAGACCCCAACCCATCCCAACACTACGGTGACCAAGTCGATCTGATTCCACCTGGCTGCCAAGATAAATTAGGTTTTAACCCAATGGGATACCCTCTGGTAATTTAACATAGCTATTGAAAATGGCCATTTACAGTTGATATACCCAGTAATTAAAAATGGTGATTTTCCATAGTTCATGTTAATTTATCAGAGGGTATGCAAGCCCAATAATCCCAGTTGGGGGACTTGCTACTCACCAGCTAATCAAACATTGCAATGAGAAAGTTCATGGATTAGTGTGCCTGTTCCACGGATAGTTGCCACGTTCCACGAAGGCTCGCAGGAAGCATTCCAAGGTATAGAGCACCAATAGGAGGATGTTCACCACCTAAAGATGCCGGATTGTTCGGATTCCACCGGATTTTTCGATCATGGCCAGTTACCCTCTGGTAAATTACCATGAACTATGGAAAACCACCATTTTTACTGGGCAAATCAACTGTAAATGGCCATTTCAATAGCTATGTTAAATTACCAGAGGGTATACCCATTGTAAATTCAAGGAAATCACCAGTCGCACAGTAAATGGCGACTTTCTGATCAATCCTGCGAGTTCAGCCTATCAAGGCGTTCCTTGCCGTGTGCGCGCGAAGCCCACCTGGAGCCAGGCGATGGAAGTGCTGCGGTAAGGGCAAGCTTCCAAGCGTCCATCGAATTCGGGGTAGCATTTTGCATCTGCCTGGCCGCAGAAGGGATGAATCAACCGTCAGCTGGGACATGGTAACGTCAAGGTCATAGAGTCATAGCTCTTGTGTATAATGTAAACGGACAGACAGATACATAGAGATAGAGATAGAGATCGAGATAGAGATAGAGAGAGAGAGAGATAGATATTGGTAGAGTTAGATATTGATAGACATAGAGATAGATACAGAGATTGGTATTTGCATCGGTATTGGTATTGGGTATGGCTATAGGTATATATAGTTTTTAGGTATAGGTATTCGATATTAGGCATAGGAATTACGCACAGCTATATAGATGGAGATAGATATGTAGATGTGTAGATATGCAAATATGTAGACATGTAGACATGCAGATATGTAGATATGTAGATATAGATAGATATGTAGAAATAGACATAGATGTAGATATATATAGAGCTGTAGATATAGATAGAGATATTGATATTAAAAAAAGCAAAAGCCTATAGCTAGATGAGCATATACTTTTTTTGTCTGTGCCCGTGCCGGCGCCGGTTGCCGCTTGCCGCTTGCCGGTTGCCAACGCCGGTTGCCGGTTGCCGGTGCCGGTTGCTGGTTGCCGGTGCCGGTTGGCCGGTGGCCGGTTGCCAAGCCTAGACGCCTATACGCCTGTACGCATGTACGCCTATATATGTATTCTTCCAAAGCAGTTGTAAGCTAACCACATAGTAAAACTCAAAACTAAGCGCAAATAATTCTTAAGCAACACTAAATTAACCCCAAACCAACCCTAAACAGACCCTCAGCAAACCCTAAAATTTAAAACGACCCTGACTGAGATTTTAATCAACCCTGAATAAAGACCAAACCAAGCCAAAGCAAACCTTGAGCCAACACTAAAAAACCGACCCTAGAACAACTTTGAAACCGATCCAAAATAAGCCTTAAACTAACCTTAGATAAATCTGTGAACAATTCCTACATAAACCCTGAGGAAACCCTACTGGTAGAATCGATCCTACACAACCACTAAACCAACAACCCTAAAACAAACCCAAGCCGTTTGCAAACAAATCCTAAACCAACCCGAGAAACAAATAAACAAACCCTACCACGAACCCGATACCAACCCTAAAAGAAACACACTAAACCTACATGAACCCTAAACCAACCCTAACTAAACTTTAGTAACTAAACAAGCAAAAAACAACTTTCAACAAACCCTAAACCAACCCTAAATATACCCTAAATGGATCGCAAAGGGCACCTCGCCATCAACTCAAAAGAAATACCAAACCAACCGTAAATAAACCGCGGGGCAACCCTAAATAAACATAAATCTACACCAAAAACTAATTTAAATAATTTAAGCCAACCCTCCATAAACTTTAAACTAAATAAGAGAGAACCCCCACTACAACCAACCCTAAGCCAGCCCTACATAAACCCAAAACCAACCCGAAAGAAACTCTAAACACTGCTGAAATAAGTTAATCAAGCCAAGCCTAGAACAAACCTAAACCGCTATACAGTAAGCCGAAGTAACCATAACTTCAAAAGAAGCCCGAAACCTACCCACAGCAATCTAATGAAACTTTAAACAAACCTGAAACCAACCCGAAAACAAGCCTAAACCATTCCAGATTAAACCATAAACTTGCCCAAAATAAAGATTAAACATACCTTACCTTCAATAAACCCGAGGAAACCAATAAATACATCCCCAAGAAACCCTAAACCAACCCTTCACCAAACCCAAAGTAAAGCCTGGACCCACCCGAGAATAAACCCTAAACCAACCCTGAATGCATCGAAAACTGACCTGGCCAAAAGCAAACCTTACGACCCCAGAACAAACTCTTAAGAAACCACAAGCTGAGCCTGAGCCAACCACTGGACATAAAGCTTACACCAACCCTATAAAGGAGCCCAAAACCAACCATAAAGAAGCCGCAAACGAAGCGTAAAATTCGAAAGCACCAAAGAAACCATAACAAACCGTTGTGGTTGCCGGTTGCCGGTTGCCGGTGCCGGTTGCCGGTCGCTGGTGCCGGTTGCCGGTTGTCAAGAAATGTATATTATGAGATGTTCATGCCATGTTCAACCGATCGTCCTTCAGGTGTCGACCCATGCCGCCCACATCTGCACCTCTCAAGTCTGCCGAGGAACATTTGTTTCGAAAACCATCAGCAAAATGTTGACAGCGATGATGACTCCCATGACTGTCCTCAGCAAATCGTTAGACATGCAATGCCTTGCAAAACATTGCGAATTTCTTTGGTACCCTGCAGAAGATGTATGGGGCTTTTGTGGTATACGGTATACGGGATATACATCCCCGTTTCTGGCCAAAAAAAAGCGAACCGATGTTGGAGTACTTTGTTTTTCAGGATATCCAAAGCAAGACGCACTCCGACAAACCCATTGATCCGTATTACATTATATTAGCTCAAAAACATCAGAAATCTCCACGGTTTCCACTATCGTCACCATCTTGAACCCAAGGAGCTCAAAGGTCTGCGAGAGCACCCACTGGGCAATGAAAATCCTGACACATCACGATGGCTCCCACAGGACATATCTTGATTCATCCCTGGTCGTGGGAGAAGTCTTAGTCTTCGCTGAATCCACTGGGCTTATTACCAAGCCTTTCCCCTTGGACCAATTCAGGGACAAGACCACTATGGATATGGGTTCAAAACTGGGTCCCAAAAATCCTGTCCCTGGCCCGAAAGTTTGACGCACACCGATGGACATGGACATGCGTCTCAGAAAATCTGGATACTTCACGTTCAAAACATTTCAAAACTGATGTTGGTTCCTCTATGGTTGCAAACTCAAGCATGTTGGGTTTTCCAGTGTTTTTACGGCGATTTTTCCAGGAAGCCCAGGGTTTTTTTTAGAAAAAAAGGGTCCGTCCCCCCGTCCCCCACACCTCGATTTCGACCAGATGACCGTGCCATCTTCATCCATCCAGGGCTTCATGTTGCCCACCTTGTAGCGAAGGGAATCCTTCTCCTTGGTCGAACATCAAAATCTTCACAGTTTCTTAAGGAGTTTCAAAGATCCACAAGCGGCTTGGTGTTCTGAAAAAGATACTTAGATCCTCTTAGATCTTACACTTTTGGATGTAAATTGATGTGAATCTCAGTCCGCAACTCGGTAAATGACCCTGTTTGGAAAGTCGACACAATGGTTTTATCCTCTTGAAAATGGATGGGGTAACCACTCAAACAGCGACACCACAAGGCTTAACACATTTGAATTACATGGATGACCCGCAGCCAGCATTGCCAAGGTACAATTGTTGACAAGGTCCGCTTCAAATGTGCTTTGTCCCGAACACCGGCGCGTTGCTTGGCAGTTGTTGCGTTGACGGTCACGTTGGACCCACTTCCTGCAGAAAGAAGTAGCTTGCGAGCATGGACTTTGGACATGAAACCGTTTGTTGTCTAAACTCAGCCTAGGGGATGCTAGGGGTATGTGATAGTTTCCATGGAAGTCTTTTCAAGATGGGGAAAAAGAAAAGGCAACGAAAGGGTACATTTCTGGTTGGAGCAATGATCTTCAATCGTCAGCTGATCCTCCAGCCCGCCGGCTCATTTCAGACGAGAACAATCGCGCCATGGCCAGGCGAACTTGTGAAACAGAGCCGAACGGCTCAGGAAAACAAAGAGGCGCAGCACGAAATGTTTTCGTTTTGATGTCCATTGATTTCCATGTTTGGTGGTTAGATCAGTTGAATCCCCTATTTTTGTGCGCCATTCTTGGTGGAATATAGGACTAGAATCCTGATCTACAAATCAACGAAGCGCCAAAAAAAGAAAGATCGTGGATGAAGTGAATCTGCCCAAGATCTTCAAGGAACTCCTTGTTGTGGCCCTTCCAATGCAAACATGACCTCTCTGTACAGTTCCTCATGCTGTGAAACTACTGCAGGTTGAGCAAAGATGGACCAAGAACCAGCGACACTCAATCTCGTTCACATGAGTTGCACAGAGACCAGGCAAACTGAATGACAGCAGAGTAGATGTGTTTTTTGCAAAGCACCAGCTTGCACATATGCAAGTTATATAAGTTATATAAGTATATATAAGTTATATAATACCTCAGAAATAGCAAGGAAATCCCCATGTTTCATATTGTTTCATGGTAAAGCTGAGAATCCTGGTGTCTAAATTCTGAGGGATGCCAGGAGGGCCTCATTTTCACAGTGTTTTGTGATGGTTTTTTTAATTTTGGGTAATTTAAACGTGGTAAAATGGGGCCCTCCTGATGTCCTTTTCTATAAATTCTCCCTTTAGCCAATCCATTTCAATGTGAGGTCAAACCAAACCTTCGCAAATGACTTGCAAAACAGCTCTGCATGGCCGGCGTAAGACAGAACTCCGACGGCAGCACAATCTCAACGAAGGCCGTCAGAACCTCAAGAGTTGTCGCCAGGGACCATCAGGTTTTCGAGGGTCTAAGACGCCAAAGGTACTTCTCATTCTGTGAAAGTTCCTCGTAAGTTCAAAATGTTTAGGGAAAACAATCTTGAGCCATACCCCTCAAGATGGTTAACTAATAAACAAGACATTTGTATACATTTGTCATGTCTCATGCTCAAGACTCCCATTTTGGTAAGTTCCGATTCTGTATCATGGACACCTGGATGTATCAATCAGAGCAGGATCATCTCAGCGTCGGGAAAACACCAGTTTTGACCTCACACCCAAAGTGCAGGGAGTCAGCTTCATCTTGTGCATGATCATGGCCACTCCTAACACCTTACGAAAGACTTAGTTTTGAGCTGAACTATTGAATCGATATATAGCTGGTGCTGGATGCTATTCACATCACTGAATCGCAAGTCTGGAATAAACCTTGGTTAACTAAGCAGGGGGATCCCAGACATTTTGATCATGAGGCTGGACAGATTATCATCATTCGCCAAACTGAAACAAGATTTTCGGCTGCCTACCCCAATCCTAACCATCATTCTTAGGTCCAGTAACAGCAGGTCCGGCACCCTCGTGCAGCAGGGATCTTCGCGTCTCCTGGTGAAGTTTTTGGGGAATTTTCGGTCTGCGTTCAAAGAACAGAGATTGTCCCTGAGGAAACCAAAAATCATAAGGGGCGTTCAGAGGTTTTATGCTGTATATAATCGAACGCTATATGGGCTATATGTATCTAGTAATGTAATTGGATTGCAGCTCCCAGCGCCATACAATCATTGGCGTAGTTGAGGTCAAAATCTACAGGAAAACATGGATGTACCTGCATTTTCTTAGTGTTTTCCTCCAAATGTTCTAGAACTTCTGGTAACTCTCCAGCTCTCCTGTCTTAAACTCCCAAAGTGGTCAGAAATCACAAAAAGGATGGCATTGAAGAGGTTGCTCTTTCCAGAACCATTGAAACCTGACAGCAGCCGGAGCATCGGGGCATGGGGTGTTCTCTATGTTGCCAGCGATGATTCATGACTTGGTGGCCTTATGCAATAAGCTTTGTGTGGGAGGTGATCTTCTTCCAAACTGGCAACGCATGCCCCATTTATGTCCAAATCAATAGATCAATACGTTGACTGGGACAGTGACTGTCCTATTATATTAACTTCATGGTTGTATTTCTATCGCCGAAGTCAACACTCTGAGGACCCGTCCAACAATGACATTCACTCCAGGATGGAAATCTTCATGAAGACTCACCTGACACAGCTGGAGCCCATCTTTCCGTATTTGCTGACGTGACTCGACCAATCTGGCTACGAATACGGCCCGAACCGTATGGGCAAAATGATCCAAAATCTTGATCGTTGCTACTGTCATGTCAGCGATGTTGATCGTTGCTTGATTGGGGGATTACCCCCAAAAAAAAAACACACGAAAAGTAGTTTCATCTGCAGTGCGGGGTTGCATATATTAATTAATATCTAACCATCCCAAAATGGTGGGGTCAATACGACCGAGCCATACCCATCTGCAGCAAAGGCTGGGGAAGTGCCTGATCTTTGTAAGTCTTGAAGCCTCGCAGAATAACCTTCCAGCCACCCAACGAGAGCTGGAAAACAATGTTTGCAATGCAGCACTTTTGCGCCTGGTTGCAATTCTCAAACAGATCCAGAATGAAAAAGGTAAATTGAAGCAGCGGGGACTGCCATGACCAGACTTTGTGGGGCCATGAAACCAGGAAACGACGAAGGTCAACCTCATGTAACATCAACAAACTGCCGCAAAATGAGCCTGTTTGATGTGCATGGCGGCACTACCCCTAGTGCGGCATAAACTGGAGGCCACAAAATTGGCCCTCCGCTGGCAGCAATACGGTATCAGTAACTAGAGTGTTCCTATGTTTTCTTCAGGTCTCTGAAAACATGAAGCTAAATCAAAAAGGATTCACTCCCTTTGGTGTGCGAGAATGGTGGAAAATTGTCGAAGTATCTCTGCAAAGAAAGGAGGAACGCGTAAGAACAAGAGACTCTTGAACATTAACAATCAAACATAGATGCATAGTAAGCTCATGTAAGCTGCACACAGTATTCCTTTCTAGCAGGGTGCTGAAATTCTAAAATGTCCCGCCTTGCAATAAAATGTCCTGCTGATGGCCAATCGGCAACAGTCCAAGGATAAATGCTCGCAAATGTATGGCAGTTTCATATGGTTCTGCCAGAATGCAAATTTGCAATGCTGCAAGCAATGCTCCCCAAGAATTCGCCAGCGCCCTTGGCTGCATCAGTCTTTTCATGAGTGCACGGACGTTGCACAAAAAGGGTTTCTGGAGACACCAGCGCGACATGAAGCTCTCCAATCACAAAGGTGTCTCCAAACACTGAAGGAACACGTAGCAGCGTCTTTACGCTATGACCCTCAGCGGTAGGCAGAGTGAAATTGCCTTTTGCAAATCAATCAACATTTAATCCTCAACATGGCCAACGGACAAGTTGAGGGTAGAATGAAAATAATTTGTAGAAAATTACGAGAAAAAAATGCAATGGAACTGCAGGCTTTTTGTGCGGTCCCACTTTGAATTTCAAGTCCCTAGCTGCTTCTTCAGAACAACCAGGACCAACCTTCCTCGCTCCTGATTCGGCCAAGGTGTCGCCTTAGGTCGCCTTAGGTTGTCTAGGCTCCAGCAATCTTGTGCTTCAGAGAGGGCGCCACACTGCTGCTGCCCTTGATCAACTTGGACTCTTGTGGACTTTTTCCCAGGAACTCCACCTTCCCAAGGTTCCAACGAGGGCCCCAATAAGGGACCGCAACAACAACTCATTCACCAGCCTAAAAGATCCCAAAGCAGTTTCCCTGATAAAATTGATAGAGACAGTGTCTGAGACAGGCCTAACTATATAACTGCCTAAGGTGTTCACGAAGGAACCCAAAACAAATTGCCTGAACCCTGGCGCCTTCCCCGTGCTCAAGTCATAGACGCCGCCCTGGATCTCCAGCTGACCACTGCGCACCTTCTCGCGGATGGCATCGCAGTGCTTCAGCATGAAATTCATGGTGTGGAAGACGTTCAGTTTCACTGCCTGCACCGATTCACCAGATTTTTTGGGAAGAGGAAAACAGGCACACCCCGAAAACGGCTGGAAAACGCGCTTAACAAGTATCAACAAGTAATCCGACAAAAAACAAAAAAAAATCGAGATATTTCAACCGGTTGGGCTCCTCGCTTTCCAACTGCTGAGCCCCACAACCCCCACGGCCTTGCTGGCGATCTCATCTGCGGTGGCATTCCTGCCGCACTGACTTTTGGCCTCAGACACCACGGAGCCCAGCTCGTTCAGCAAGACGTCCAGGGCATGGTTGGCTCGCTTCTCTTGCGAAAGATAGGCCGCAGTGGCTCCCTTGAGAGCTCCGCAGTTGGTGTGGCCCAACACAAAGATCAGCCGAGTGTTCAGAGCCCCGGTGCAGAATTCCAAGCTCCCCAGAGTCGAGCCTTCAGCATGAGTGCCTCGTTTTCGTCGCTCATTGTTGGTCAGAATCTTAA
>Ga0126342_10013841_pt1 | contig 14267 bp, 15 predicted proteins | sample Cyp1metagenome_FD_92528 | JGI IMG/M metagenome (GOLD analysis project Ga0126342, IMG submission 92528) | Coral microbial communities from Lord Howe Island, Old Settlement Bay, Australia - Cyphastrea 1 metagenome | ecosystem: Host-associated > Invertebrates > Cnidaria > Coral ...
CGCGCGAACGGTTGCGAACGGTTGCGAACGGTTGCGCTCGCGAACGCAACGTCGAGCGAACACACCCTCAACCCCCAGACCCCCAGAGTGAAACGGGAACCCTTGCTACGCATTCGGGAAAAAAATGGGTACATAATATAAGGGGAAAATCATGAGAATACGGGATATAAAATAGAACCACCAATATTCTTAAATGGTGAGATACACTTAGATGTTGTCAGAATTAGCTATGTGATTTGCAGATCAGAATCCTGTTAACTGGGATGTATGTGTTGGGAGATATACTCGAGTTGGGCTAAATCTGGGAGCATGGAAGGAAGCATGATCCAACCAAGCAAAATGGGCGTTTGAAGCACTTAAGAATTGGCATAGGAGTAGCTATGTGAGTTTAACCCCCCTTAGTTCTGCAACATCAAAACACCAAGATCAACATTACTCAACCACTATCAACCGATAAATCATCAACCATTTTTAACCATAGACTATCCAGCTACTGATGCCTTAGTTCCGGCAACATCTGGGTTTGTCTGCAAATATGATACCTCTCACCCCCCTGGTCAATCATCATTTCCCCCATTAAAAGCACCATTGGGGGGTATACACAATTTTCAGACAAATTATATTCCATTAGTTTATTTTCTCATATATCCCATTATATATATCCCATCATATCCTCATGATTTTCCCATAGCCATGTTAGTTCACCAAAGGGCAACCCCATTCACCACCATGAAACCATTATCAACCACTATCAACCAGCATTTCACTATCACTATCAACCATTAACATTTATTCACCACAATCATTGTTAACCATAGACTATTCAGCTACCAACCCTTTACCCTCTGGTAAACAAACATAGCTATGGAAAATCACCATCTTTAATAGGTAAATCAACAATTTCGCTGGGCCATTTTCAATAGCTGTGTGAAATACCAGAGGGTAGTTCTGGCAACATCTGGCTATACATCCACCTCTGCGTCGAGCGAAAGCGCTGCTCGGCGCGGGTCTCTTCTGCCCGGTTGCGGCGCAGGAAGTCCTGCCGCGCGACGGGGGAAGGGAAAAAGGATGGCTTTCACCTGGAACAAATGATCGTTTAACATACATAGTTTGACCAACAAAACTGTGCATTTCACCCGGTGATTTCCCTGTTTTCACCACAATTCAATAGGGATCGAAGCGGAAAACATACGGATTTCACCAGCCAAAAGTTGAAGTTCACCCTTCTAAATAATTTAAGCAGCAAGCGTTGGGTTTTGAAGCCCAAGAAATTGGGGATTTATATAACTATATAGTAGCAAGCAAGCGGAGAAAAGTGTTCCAAGAACCCTAAACTAAACGGTGATTTAAGCAACTTTGTTCGGATTTCACCAAGAAAAGCGGGTATTCCAAAAGCCAATGTTGCGATCTAATCAAAAAACAACGATAAGCAAGAAAAAATGCGTATACATTGCCAATGAATAACAATCGTCGAGAATAAACCTATCATGTTTCCAATTCGTCTGGTTGGTGGTGGAGCCCATCGCAAAGAATATCACAGTCCATGTGGATCATCGTCACAAGCAGGGATAAAAACGAAAAAAAAAATCCAACATTCTTTGGGGTATAATATTATACCATCCCTGCTTATTAAATGTTATTTTTATGGATACCCCTGGGTATACCCCTTGTCGCCAGACCGTTGTAGGGCTAGTTCGTTCACAACAACTCAGTGGTTCCTCCAACAGATCAATCTGGTTATAACCTATATATTCATACATATATATATACATACATATATATATATATATATATATTATATACTGTATATATATAAATATACGTATATATGTTAAATGTATTGATTATACATACACAGGTATTCTATATCATATAATTGTATATATATCTATAATTGTACTATTTTACACATGCACAGGATCAGGATAACCCCGCGGACTTACTAACCAGGATTCCCCCAACCAATGCCCAATAGACAAGGCCACCGACCTCGTACTGCTCCACCTCCGACTGAAATTTCTGTTTCTGCCTCTCTTCTCGCAACATGACCTGCCGCTCAAGTGCTGCGCCTTCAGAACTCTGGACTTCTCTTCGCTGTTTTTTTGGGGTTTAAAAATGCACCCCTGAAATTTGACATGGAACCCCCCAAAATGACCATATCCACTCCATCAAACCAGATCCGATTTTGAAGGTACGGTAGGTCTGTATCACCAAGGGTTGCGACAGAGAACCCAAGGAAAAATGAGGATCTTCGAAAAGGAATGTCATCTTCCAGACTCAAGTTCTTGGGCTTCAATGATCCATGTTTTCCAGAGAATGTGAGGATGCGACACATCCACATTCTTGTCACCATATTGCAATATAAATGTTCATTGTTGAGACAATTCCCACATGATGGCTTTATCATCATCACCACTTTGTTGTTTATATACCTATAATGGTTGGCCTTATAGCCCATCAGTGAATATTGTTTTTTCAATGTTCTGTAGGGAAAACCAAGAAGCCACCACCAATAATGATTAATTAAACACTTGGCTACAAGTCAAGATATGAAACCACAACCCAGTGTTTTTTGCCACTTCAGATTAGAATATATCTAGATAAATTCTATAATATATATATATATATGTATATATGAGATATGCACTTGTGACCCATATGCACAGACCTGTCATATGTCTCATATCCATATTGTTTGATACCATCTAATGTTTGTGATGTTACAAGTATCACATTTTTCCAACGAATGCTGCATCATCATTTCTCGATCTAATCATCCGCTTTATCCCGTTGTTTGATTTATCCCATCCCTCCAATATATCCAATATTATATTAATACCACCAATATAAAATTATAATATTAGAATATCCAATATATTATTAGATTATATTATACTACCAATTATTATATATCCAATATTAGAATGGGGGTTTCCGGTGCACTTCATATCTTCCAAGTTGGATCAAGTCTCACAGCCTCGCGAATGTCTTCAACACCTGCAGGAAATGCGTCGCTGGCGTCTACATGAACCACATGACCCTCCAGAAAATCTAAAATGGCATTGGAAAATCCCTGATTTTTAGATGATTTTCCCAGTTATAGATTTTTATTCATAAGGGACTTTCCATTGCCACGTTTGATTACCAGAGGGTATGTTTGGGCTGCTCTGCCATGTGATTGCAATCCTTTCTGGGCTGTAAACAACAAAGAAACATGCTCCTGATCTGATCGCGTCTTTTCCTCATGGCTGCTCCCCAGTTTCCCTGAAGGTATCAGTGCCTTCCCATGGGTTCCCAGAAATGTGGTCTTTTGCCCGAAATGTGAGATGATTTCACTACCCCGAATTGTGTCCAGTTGTGGTCTGCCAACTTTGTCACCCATCGTTCAATGAACCCCACGTCATGCAAAAACGAACTGTCAATTTTGTAGGCCACAGTGGGTCTTTATTTTCGACCCATACCGATATTGAATTGGGTAGTTTGATCGTTATTGATGAGAACTCGGTTTCTGTTTAGCATCAGTTTTTAAATTCACCTTCTCGTGGTTGCCATTGCGCTTTGTGGTTCAAACCCAATTGTTGCCTGCAACAAACCCCTATGTTTGTGGCTTGCAAGCAATCATGTTTGTCCCGAGTATCATGTTTGTCCCTGCAACAAAGTCGATATTGTGCTACATGAGAATGAAATACGCATGCATAAAAAATAAAACATGGTAGTTGTGTTCGCCTTGACTTACTATTCTGCAGTTGATTTAAGTCCCAACACCCTGTTGTTTTATTCCTTAAGTTGGTCTACTCTCCCAGTTCATCGGACCTACGATATATTCCCAATTATGACCTTTTGGGGAAATACAGAAAATAGAGGGTGCGGTTTGGATAAAATCTACATATTCATACATATTCACCATCATTGACTAATTATCATTTGGTTTTGAAAAATGGTGATGACCCCTCTTTAATCAACATCACAACCATATTTCTTGGTTTAAAACATCATAAAACATCCAAGGTGGTGCCCTCATCCCTCCAGGTGTCGCAGTTTAGATTCACCCAACTAATAACTAGTAACTAGTTCAAGAGAAAGACCATTGACACCCAACTAAGTCACGTCGTACTGTATGCCATGGTGGTGAAAAAAAAACACAACTTCGCCAATGAACTGGGGCACCGTAGGTATCATTTTCTGGGTGAAATATCTCCGTATCCCGTAGGACCCAGTAGCAATGTCCCATTGTATTCCCCAGCTGGGCTCCGGACCCAGCTCCGAGTTAAGCTTCTGGAAGTGTGCGCGGCCCAGCTTCAGCAGCTCGGCCTGAAATGGATGGTTGGATGGTTCAAAATCCCCAGTTGGGAATTTCATGAGAATTTCAGTCAGCTAACTTGACCCATCTAGGTTTTTGATAGTTTTTGGCTCTTCCGAAATGGGCGGGAAATTCTCAGACGCTTTATGTGAATTTGGGGGGATGCTGGTAAATTAGGAATTCAACGATCAAACACAAAACAAAACTGAGATACGGTATGAGCGGTGAAAAAAATCGGGATATCTACGAACAAAGAACTGCTTGGACATTGTCACTTGAAAACTTCGTGATAGAACTGATAGAAGCAACAAAGTTGCGGACATCGATGGATATCAAGAAACAAACAGTTTGGGTTTTGGTCAATAGAAAGGTGATACAACTCCATTCAGGCAACCAAACTCCATATACCTGTGATAACCTTGTATCCATTTTATATCCATTTGGTGATAACTGTGAAAACTCCATATAAAAGGTGATACTCCATAAAAGACGATACAACTCCATTCAGAATATCAAGCTGATATCAAGCAACCAAATCAGCGGGGCAATCCTGGACTCACAATTCTTCGAGGTTTCAAAATTGAGCGGAGACAGTGCGGTGGGAACCATCCAAGTATGCTTAAGTAATTACATAAGATTACATAAGTAATTACAGTATATAATGGGATAAAAGCACGTAACATATAAACCACCAATAATATAACAATCAGTCATGTGGCTGCCAACAGCACACCTGGATAACTTGTCAGTTCTGAACGCTTGTTGGTGGTTTCAACCCCCCAAAAAAGGTGATCGACTGGGATTGGTTTCCGAAATCATTTGTTGCTGACTTGACCTCTGTTCATGGCGTTACCAAGGGGATCCCCTTAGCTGCGGCGAAGAATCAAAATTGATCCAAATTGGCGATGGCTGAATCCCATTTGGGTGAGTTGAATCCCGAAATTCTTGGGTTAATAGTTAATTGCCAAAAATCACTAGTTTGACTCGGCTGGTTGATTCCAAATATTTTAGTGCTGATTTTATCATCGGTCAAATCAATTCAAATCATGTCATAATCTGGCTTAAATCAGCATTATTGATACGTGAACACGACATGTTTCATAGTAAACTCAGGTCAATTCCCCATGTTTCATGCTTCAAATCCCTTGTTTGTTTCTAAATCCCAATGTTTCATAAACTTAACATCAGTCAGATTCCCCCCATTAAGGGTATCTCTAAACCCATCTGAAAATCACCATGAAAATGCTGAAAATCACCATGGGGCCTCCAGGGACTCCTTTTCACTGCGGAGCTTCTCCTTTGCCGATTCGCCCTGCTCCAGACGGGCGCCCACCTCCTGGAGGTGAAATGCTGGATTTTCACCATGGAACAATGGGATGTTCAGCTGCAAAAATAGGGAGTTCAATGGATTTCAATGGATTTCAGATACTTTAACCATCTAGAATTAGGATATATTGAGATCTAAGCAGCACAAAAAAATGGGATCCAACCAGAAATAGGGAGTCTAACCAGCAAAACTGTGGATCCAAGTGCCAAAAATCATGATTGAAGCAGCAGGGAAAAACGAGGAATTAACCAGCAAAACACAACGGTGGCATATAGGAACATAATGAACATATCATGGAGATATACCCAATGGCCATTTGAAAAGGGGATATCTTTTAAAAGTGGCGTTATAAATCCAACCATGATATATGACAACAATATCTTCATAATCATGGGTATACCAGTACACCCCAATAAATGGACATCTTGATGAGAAAAGATGGGAGAAAAAAACAAATGATGATATAATCGGCGGACTGCATAGAGTTTCCCAACCATTTCAGACAAATCCAAAGAATTTTGGGAATTCTATAATTAGTTGGTTCTAATTATATTGGTTGGTTCTATAAAATCCATGATTCTTTTCAGACAACCAATTCTGAAGAAGTCGGGGTCCCCATGGGTCACTCTCATGACAAGCAGTTCACCGCCCATGTTTGGCTCATGGAGATGCTTCCGTGCTGAGCCGCGGCTTGGATCATGCTAAGAATCTGAATTCGAGTGGGTTTGTCACGTCTGAAAATATGATACCTCAAAATCCAATGGTTATATATTATATATCATGATGTATACTCTAATATAATCTATATTATATATATATACATTACTTATATGGCAAACTCTGGATTTTCTCTTGGCTCATGGGTCATCATCACACCCAGCTGTGTCCTCAATGTTCTTTGACAGATTCCTCGGGCCCGGCGCAAACCCGATTCCCCTGAAAGGGTGGCCACCAATATTGGTGGCTGTACCATTTGATGGGTGAACTATGGTCATCTCATCAAGCTCTACGCTATGACAATTTCATGGGTGGTTAAACCCCTCACTTGCTGCTGGTTCAAACTTGTTTTTGCATATGTTTGTTGGTAAAAAAATCCAACTTTTGATAGTATCATTTTTTCTTCCTTACGTGTCTTTATTTTGTTTCAACACACAGTGTGTTTTTGTCTGAAAATACTGTAGCGCACAGCTTCATGGTGAATCACCATATGTTCCATTGGACTTGCTACAGTATCTCATGGAAATATCTCCCGTTTTCTGACCCATATATCATATCATCAAGTTTGTGACATCTATCCCATTCAGTAAATCCATGTCAACCCCCATCAATATCCCATTGAATCCAATGTTCAATGGTTATTTCAACAATGTGAAATCATATTAAATACATCTTTTTTCCATGGTGAAATCTCAATTGTTCATGGTCAAATCCCAAATGTTTCTTTCTGAATCACCATACTATGTCCACATGAACTCCCAGAAAGAGCCCCGGTTTTTTTCCATGGTGAAATTTCGATCAAATCCCTATTTTCTTGGGTTTTTCCCATGTTTTCCTAGGTTTTCTGATGGTTTCCCCATGTTTTTCGGTGAAGTAAAAATGGCGAGTGGCTGGAGCTCCTGCGCTTGCACGTCCAGCACCTCGGCACGTTGCTGCTGCTGCGGCCTCGGCGGCGAAGTGGCCGAAAATGCTGGGATTATAATATGGATCCCATCTATTATAGTACCCATGTTAAGTGGATCACCTTAATAATATTATTATAGTACCTCCTATTAGTGGATCACTATATTACCTCCCTAGTTACCCATGGGTACTATATTAGTGGATCACCCTAGTAATAGTCTAGTATTAATCCCATGTTAAGTGGATCACCCATAGGGTACTATGGTAGTAGTCTGATATTATGATCCCATCTATTATGATCGGATCTATTATTAAGTGGAGTCATAATTCCATGTTTATTGGTTTAATAATAGATTCTAATAGATCTTAATATATGAAGTAGTCATCCATGGGCTTCATAATCAATATATATATAATTCAGAAGGTGGAAACAACATTTTGGAAATGGCATGGAATATATATATATATATATATTATGTACACATACATATTTCTAGATTTAATGGGTGATGGGTTCTAAATGGATGAGATTCCACAATGCTTAGTACATAATGTGTGATATTTTTGGATTGTGCAATTGGCAGGCTATGAAAAGATGAATCTCCCACTGTTTGCTGGGCAAATCCCCAAATTCGTTGGTGATCCCACGATGTTAATGTGGTGTGTCAATAGTGGATGCCACAACATGGCTGTTTATGGAAAATGATTGTTACCCTCTGGTAATGTAAAGTTGATTTACAGTTGATTTACCTTTTAACGTGGTGATTTTCCATAGTTATGTTAGCTTATCAGAGGGTAACCAATGGATCTAGGGCTACGTTATATTTTCAGACAAAGCATCTTTCGCCAAGGGACTCGCTGGCCGCCTGTTCCGCCTCTTTCTGGGCTACCTGCAAGCATATGACTGACTATGCGGTATTATGTTACTAGGATTCTACATTTATTATCTGGTTGGGAATTGTTATGCATGTGTATATATATATATGACATTTATATAATATAATATGATATAGTATGTGTATACTGTGTATATATGTAGATACAATATGTATTATTGCTTAGTAATCTTAATATTGGTAATAGTCATTAATTAATGGATATTAATGGTATATAATTTATAATCACTATCCCAGCAGATCTACCGAATGGATCCGAATGGCGGATTGATGAAACCCTGAATGAGCAATACTTAAGAATACAAAAAATCGCCTTCAGCAAATCCAATTCCGGCTGAACATGAACGGAACCGGCATCTGACTTTAATCTTATTGCCAACAGATTACTTCTAAATCAACTGGTTAATCATCATTTTCCCCATGCAAACAGCAATTTCAGGGGCATAATTATATAATCCATTTTCAGACACATCAATAAATGGGACCCCTATGGGACCATCTTTCCCGGAGAGGAAAGGATCTGACTTCTGACCAGCGCCGCACTTTGAAGCAGATTTCTCTCACGGTTTTGCATCGATGAAGTCTGCTGCTTCAAGAGAACATAGCTCCTTGGCGCCTGTACAACATATTTTCCAACTGGGCATTTCCTTCCCTGCAAATGCGATAGGAATCCTGCATAATCCTGCAACATGTTCTTTCTTTCTTCCCTGATGTTTCACATATCTTCAATGGGTTTCATCCTGGGCCGTGAAGGATTCCCACTACCATCCACAGGTTGGAGAGGATTAAACATGCCGCCAGTCAACAGCTGGATCCACAGCGCTTTTTTGTCGCCCAATACACCTATTTTCAGATATTTTCAGACTAACCCAAATGATCCACCTGGGCAAATTCATGATTCCCAAAACCTAGAATAACCAATGATGATTAATTCCCAATTAATGATGGTTAATGATGGTAATTCCCAAATTAATGATGGTTTGGGGGATTCTACCCTCCAGTAACCGGTAACTTTGCAGGTCGTACTGAGGTCGGTCTCTATGCCCAGAACGATCCACAGGATTCGGGGACAGCAGATGCCGTATTCAAAGATTCCTGCTTGGTCGATAAATGGTATAGTATACCCTCTGGTAATTTAACATAGCCATGGAAAATCACCATTTTTAATAGGTAAACCATCTATAAATGGGCCATTTTCCATAGTTATGTTAAATAACCAGAGGGTAATAGTATAAGTAGGCTTGATCCACTTCTAACTGCGCTTATAACTGAGCTTATACTAAGGGGATGATATTCTGTTTCTAGCAATGATGAAAGGCGAATGCCACATGAGCCTAAAGTGAAAAACTGCCCCTGGATTGTGAACCGCAGCTCTAAAGCTCACCAAACTGGAAATCCGAACAGTCTGAAAATGAGTCACAGGAAGTTTGTTTACCTTTCCTACTAATGTTACATACAGCAATAGTAAACCCTTCCCAATTGTACCACAAATCGTCCATGGTATCAACTATCAAAATTAGGTGGTGTATTGTTGCTTTACCATGCTTTACCAACATTATCATTGCAACTTGATCCCCAGAAAATCTGTGTCATGAGTCATAACCCAACTCCTCACGATATTCTCCTGGAGAAAAGCATAAACCAGCAGTCGTGACTGGCCGTCGACGAACTCTTGTCATCGCACCATGTCATTAGATCGGAAGAAAAAAAAGTCCCGAAGAAATCGGAAATTGACGCGGAAACTCGTTGAGTCATGCAGTTTTTTTCTGTTTTGCTGATGGCACAATATGGCACAAAAGGACAGCTGATCTGGCCAGCATGAATCGCATGAATCGCATGAAACTGTCCCATTCTGGCCAAGGGTAGTTGAAACATGTTGAACCACGTTGGAACATGTTGGAATTGTTGAATTGCACATCAGGACGTATGTAGAACATGAGAAACCAGACGAGATTAAATGAGCCTCACCACAATGCAAAAATTGTCTTTTAAACAAAAACAAACAACTTTCTTGGGAACCATTTCTTCGGTCCGGAGGCTACAGAAGTCGTGGGATGCTGGAAACTGTACACAAGCCAGCACATCATTCTGTACACGACAAATGTGGGTGCCCAAAATCAGATCCATAAAACAGGAGTGAGCAATTAAACTTTGGGCATTGCATGGTATTGCTCAAAGTTTAAGGCTGTGAAACATGCAAATTATTGCAGATCGGTCTTTGATTTAAAGGAAGGATTTCCGTTATCATCCAATAATTTCAATATCTGTTTGGCCACAAAAATTGTAATGCAACAAAAAGAATCCTTAAGAAGGTGATATCGGTTCCGAAAAGTATGACTTGTTTTTGGCAGAGTTCATAGTAGTTTCGTGCCAAATTTCAGGGGTCGTCCAGCGCTTACTTCTTACCCCAGGATGACCAGTCAAGTGGATTCTTGGATTCTGGGCGGCCTCCACTTGCTTCAACTCTTTCCCGTCCCGTGGGCTTGGGCCGGTGCTTTCCCAAAACATGGGAAGAGCGCACTCGTTTTGTTTACCACATGACCACAGGTTTCGGCCACTTGTTGGCCTCATGACCTGTGTTTTTTTTGGTCACAGGGATCACCAGTACACTCTCTGCACCTCATAGTCCTTGGCATCCAAGGCCATTTGCCTTTGGATCGGTGAGAGCCTTCCCAGGAAGTAGCAGAAGGTTGCCACCTGAGGTTGGCAAAACCACCATGAAAACAGGGTGAGATCATGGAAATGGAGGACAAACAAGGGCTTCTGTATGGGAAAATTATCATTTGAGGATATGAATTTTAAAATGGGAGAACCCAAAAATCATCCAAGGGCTTGGTCATATTGAATGGGGAAACCAATGGCTTTTGGGGTACCCCCATTACGCGTATCTATGGTACCCCATTATCAAAAAGTTGGGGCTGCCTGTTGTCTTTCCATGTTTGAAACACCTTCTTATTGCGGAGAATGTTGATCCCACCAGTAATACTAATGATGGGAATTTCTTACTATTAGCTATATCTGTACCTTGTCCCTAATCTGAGTGGGTGACGATCCCCGCTTCAACAACGGCGCTTCAACCCCAGCTTTCGACATAGCATGTGTCTTGGGTGTGGGAGGAGATGTTCATATTAGAAGAGTTTCGTAAAATGGGATACCCCTAAATCATCCAATCCCATGTGCTCCATGTATGGAATATTTACCAACATTTGCCTCATAAATGACCCAAATGTGGAGCATATGGGAATAGTTTTTAGATAATTTAGTATTCAATCCCATGGGTTAGGGTACCCCATTTCTGGGAATCACCCCATAGCTTGCCTCCGCAAAGGGATGCACTGGGATGTTTGATAGAGGATCTAACCACCAAAGATACAACCAACCAAAACGGCGATATGGTGTGACAATGGGATATCTGTGAATGTATATAATGTATTATATATATATCTTACATATCTTATATAACCAACAACATAATAAACATGATATGTCTTGGGTTTGACACGGTTTGTCCAGACATGTTTTTTCTTGTTGCTACGTCCCCCACGGTTTCAATGGGGCACATGATTCTCTACACCACAGGCTGGGCTCAGATATGGCCCATGGAAACCGTGAAGCCAGGACCTAGGAGACCTAGGAGACCTAACCTTTTTTGATTTCATGACATGAGGCCAGTTGTTTACCCCGATCCAGGAGCTTAAGGGAATCTCTTTTTTTGGCTGGGGATTTGGATTCCCTGAGTCCCTTCATCTACACATATCTTCCAAGAATCCCCTTCAGAACTTCCCACACTTCACTTACAGCCCACAGGCTTTCAAAAAAACAAGAACCATACATATACGAGCATCCCCAGCATACCCGAAGAAGCATCGTCCCCACAACAAGAACAAGGGGCGATCTTGGTGATCCAAATCTGCAAGAACACGAAGAGAATCGCCCACCTCACCGGCGTCGAGTCGACTCGAGTCGACCAGGGGGAATCCATTTTTTTCGGCAGTGATTACTGTAACATGGAACCGCCATGTCATTACTGTAACCAAGGGATGTTTGTTGTCATAGGAAACGTCATGCAGAACATGAAGCAAGAAATACTGTACTCAACAGCAAGATCTGGTGCACAATGCCGACAAGAATGAACCATTTTCAGAAACCAGCAAGAATGATGATTTATTTTTCATCCAATAATTACGAGGATATCACCACCAAAATGTATAAGTATATTTATATGTTTCTCCATTTATGCTTAATCGTGCGCATGAAACCCACCAAACCAAGACCTATGCAGAAAATGAAGAGTCGCTGGTGGTTTCAACACATCCCAAGAATAATTATTGCAGTTCGTCATTCCAGCTAGGACGGGACATGAACGGATTCGAAACCAGCAACCAGAAGCAAATTTTAGATGGTATCGACCCAGCTTTGCTTCTGTTTCCTTTTGACTCTCATTCTGCTAGACAATCTTAAAATGGCATTCAAGCACAGACTCTCCATCCGGCCTCTCAAAGCGACAAAGGATGTTGCTACCAACAACATCCAACAACCATGAGGATTTCCAATTGAGGTTCATTGGCTGTTGCGCGTGTTTTTTTCCGGAATCCCACAGTGCCAAGCGACAAGAAGAAACCGAAAATCGCGGAGTAGAGTTGGATGCACGTCTTTACAATGCAGAAAGCCAAGTAGACTCCAACCTCAGTGAAATCTTTGTCACTTGGGGATGCTCTATGCCTGGAACTGTGATATTTCAGGCCATTGTTAATCGCTCTGTTCCTTTAACCATCTTTGGTTTATTTGGATATGGGTCAAAATCACAAAGCCGTTGATCCCAGTTGGTTTGTCCGAAGTGTTTGCCTTTACATACATGCATTCAACCATCGAATGCTTGCAAGTAATATAAGATATGTACCTGTATATATATATATATATATTATTATACATACATACATATATATATATATATATATGGAGGTTTCCTGAAATGGGGGTACCCCCAAATCATCCATTTTAATAGGATGTTCTCTTATAAATTAAGAATTATCCATTTTGGGTACCCCGATTTATGAAAACCCCTATATATAAATGATATATAAATAATGATATAGTGGGTACCCCAGCAACCCAACCGCTTCATCATCATCTTCCGTGTTGATCAATGGCCACTTGGGTGGAGGTCCCCCAAAATTAGTGCATCCCTTTTTTCACACAGATCTTTTGTGATGTAGCAGTACACCCTTTTACAACTAAAACAAATATTATGTATATATGTATGTGTACGTGTATATATATATATACATATATATATACATCATCCTCCATTTACCCGATCAGTATCAACAAGTATCTGGTTTATATATTGGTTTCCGCTGTATAATATATGTATGAAATTGATTGAAATTGTATGAACATTGACCTTAATAAAACCTATATCACCCCCGAACGGTAGGTGCCTCACTTGCGCACACAAAATTGACTCAGCTGCGCACACAGGATTCTGACTCACTTGTACACACAAAATTGACTCAGTTGTAGACACACAGCCTTGGGGGGGTGGGGTGGGGCTAGTTGACTTCATTATAGGGACACAACCGCTACTAGTTAACTTCATTATAGGGACACAACCGCTACTCCACTTCCTTCGATTAGAATATAATTAGAATATTATATAACCCCTAAGTTGCTAGGTTAAATATATTGGCTACCAGGCCTTAAGCCTGGTCACCACTCGCCCGAGGCCCGAACCCCACTAGCCCGCCGAGGCGCCAGTTCGCGTCTCAACCAGGAGGCGCCCAGGACGCCGCAGAGGGGGCCCAAAAGAAAGACCAGGAAAAGGAGCTGCCACCTCAGGTGATGGGTTGAAACAGCAGAAATGCTGAATTTCCGCCACAAAAATCATGGCAAAACCACAACAATGGTGGGTTTCAGCACCCAAAATTGTGAGTTAAGCATCAGAAAATGGGGATTACCTGAGGATCCCTCAAAAACACACAGAAAACGGTGATTCAACCCGCAACGTTTCGGACCTTTGTGGGCGCGCGCCGACATGCTAACTTTTTATTCATATCTTCAGCTGTAGGGGAAGATAAATAACTTTGCGGATCTTTCCAAAATGGGAAAGAATCTAAATCATGCC
>Ga0126342_10013842_pt1 | contig 14267 bp, 16 predicted proteins | sample Cyp1metagenome_FD_92528 | JGI IMG/M metagenome (GOLD analysis project Ga0126342, IMG submission 92528) | Coral microbial communities from Lord Howe Island, Old Settlement Bay, Australia - Cyphastrea 1 metagenome | ecosystem: Host-associated > Invertebrates > Cnidaria > Coral ...
AAAGAGAGGAGACCTCAAGCACCTTTCGGTCCATCAGTGGATTCGCTCTGCCATCCCTGATTCACAACAGCCAATCTCTCCTATAGGTTTCCTATTTTTGAAACTTCCGCCACCGCCTTGTGCTGTACTACTGGTATATAATCATCATTACCATCATTGCCTGTTTTGATATGTTGGAGTCTCGCACACTTCAACAACATGCAAGAACTGTTGCACCTGAGTTCAAAAGTGTGACCGGAGCCAATCAAAAGAAAACACGTGCTCGGCTCTCAAGTGTTCCATGTTGTGCCAGACTCACCTCTACATACAGTTTTGGGTTCTGCATGGGTTGAGAGGAAGTCAAACTCCTAAGCTCGATGTTTATCTCCATCATTTTTTTCGTGCGTGTCAGAGTTCAATTGTGGGGCTGGCATCCTGGGAAAACAGTGCTGTCCAGCACAGGCGACGCTGAGATCGTGGTGGCCGGTGGGCAGGAGAGCATGTCGGACAGCCCTCATGTACTGAACAGAAGCAGGGAGGGTCAGCGCCCAAGGGACCCACGGGATCCAAGGGACCCAAGAGAGCATGGCGCAGATTGAAATGAAAATTCTTTCCGACAAAGTGGTTTGCTTCAAAGGGGAACAAATTTGGTACATGTAGACACACGCATGAAAATCCGACCTGTTTTTACGCCATTGCAGCTCAGGCCAGCGCATGGGCGACTGGAAGATGGTCGATTCGATGATTGTAGATGGCCTTTGGTATTCTGGTAGCAGTGGATGAAAAGCCTGGACTTACATTGATTTATATGAGTCCTGGTCAAAATGGTTGAAGGCCACTTTAGTATTGCAGGAGTTGTTGTCAGAGATGTGCACGAAACACTGTAAAGCCATAGGCCTTTCCAAAAGCGATAACCTGGGACCATACACGACAGTACATTAAACTTGGCGTAAACCAAGCCCATTTACAGAACGGGCAAAACCGATGAGGGAAATTCAACCTGTGGTGCCCTGCTTCCTGCAGTTACCATATCATTTGGCATCCAACTCGCTCGCTCTCTTTCTTTCTTCTCTTTGTCTCTCTCTCTCTCTCTCTCGCTAGTTTTGTGACAAATGTCCTTCGACAATGTCACATGTTGGAGGGGTTATTTAGCGATAACTCGATAACCTTAGCGATAACTCAGCGATAACCATTTATTGCACTCAGTCCCCTGGCCAAGCCATAGAGCCATTTCCATAACTTTAGAAAGGACATGAAAGGACATGAGTGCAAAATGAGAGGAAAATGCATGCAAATGGAAGGAAGATGAAAGGATGTGAATGCACATTGGAATGAAAATGAGAGGAATATGAAAGGAAAATGAAGGAACTTGAACATGCTGATTTCCACAAAACCCTGGAAAGCGATAGGGCCGCCCCAAAAGCGATAACCATAACAGTAGCAACTACTCAGATGTAAAGGATTTTGACGGGAGCTCATATAGATTGTAAGTCACGGTGTAGCTAGAAACCATTAGAAACCATAGGTTCATCATTGTTTTGGTGCAATGACATTGGCTAGGTTCAGACTGAGGGTAAACAAATATGTTGTTCCTCAAATAGTCTGGATATGGATTTGCCAAAGCTGGGGCACCCAAGTTGACCAAACGCGGTCAACGTATAGTTGTGACTCTGTTTGTAGTCTCAAGATGTTTCAAGGATATAGACACCATGGCTCTAATCATGCTCCAAGCATATCCAGTCTCCAGTCCGTTTGCCATGCTCCAAGGATATATCCAGTCTTTGTGACACTGTGTTCAACCTGAGGATCCTTAATTACATCATAGGGGTATTTTTTAGCAGGCAACTCTTGAGTTTTTTTGCTGAAAACCGAGGTGCGCATTCAACAACTACCACATGGGCATGACCGCTGAGAATGTGGCTGCCAAATATGGTTTAGACCGTTACTTGGCTGTAGGACATATATTGCAAGCGTGGTCCATCGTTCGCATTTCAGTCCAGTGGATTGAACAATGGCAAGAGATAAGGCCAGTGCAGACGACCTATCATTGCATTATAGTTTGGTGTAAACTACCACCAATCATCATATCATCATATCATCATCACCATCATCATCATCATCATCACCACCATCATCCATCATCCATCATCCATCAACCATCATCCATCATCCATCATCCTCATCATCACCATCACCATCACCATCATCATCATCATCATCATCATTGATCATCATCACCATCATCATCATCAGCATCATCATGATATACCATTATCATCATCATCATCATCATCACCATCAGCAAGATCATCAAAATCAACACACCATCAGCGTCATCATCATCGCCATCGTCATTGTCAGCGTCATCCATCGTCATCCATCGTTAGCATCATCATCATCATCATCATCATCATCATCACCATCACTATCATCATCATCCATCATCATCATCATCATCATCATCATCATCCACCATCCACCATCCACCATCCATCATCATCATCATCATCATCGTCATCCATCATCCATCATCCATCATCCATCATCCATCATGCATCATCCATCATCCATCATCATCATCATAATCATCATCATCATACATCATCATCATCATCATCATCATCATCATCATCATCATCATCGTCATCCACCATCCATCATCATCATCATCATCATCACCATCATCATCATCATCATCATCGTCATCCATCATCCATCATCCATCATGCATCATCCATCATCCATCATCATCATCATCATCATCATATCGAATCAAATCAATTCAAATCATGGATTATCACGTAACAAGTAAATGTTTTGATAGTTTGACTGTATGGCCTCGTATGGCCCTATGTAGTGCAGTACAACGATGTTCCCACCTTGAGGTGCTTCCCAGGATGACTTCGCCGCCGCCTCGCAGCGAAAGGCCGGCGAAGCGCAACAGGCACTGGGGACCTCATGGCAAATGGGGCAACCGAGATCCAACTTCGGTCGTTGATTTTTGGAGGCTCAAAGGCTCAAAGTTTTAAAGTGTAACATGGTGTAGCAAATGAAACTTCACTTGACATTAGATCCTTATTAAGATGTTGGTGTTTGATCGTGCTTGATCAATGATCAAAGTGGCTCTCGAGGGCAGCAGGTGAACCAGAACCCCTGTTTAAAGATGTTTCCAGGATAGCAGAACACAGGACAACAAGATACAGCAGAATAAATCAATCACATACATGGGATACACAAACCTGCTAGGATAGTGCCAATTCTACCCTGAAGAGCTGAACTGAAGGCTGGCAAGTTCAAGGACCAGATTGTGCCAGTGCCAACAACCAAGAAAGGTGCCAGTGGGTTTGATGGGAATTTTGTTGTTTTTTTTCCGCTGGGATTGTCCTGTTTTCAAGCGCATATCATGAAATCATAAAGACATCACACGTCGCCCGTAGCACCATCACATTTGAGATGTACCGCTACATTTTTGTATCCGACGTTTTGGCTCCCATTGGGAGATTACTACCAGGACAGGTGCTTGACAAAGACGAGTACATCAAGGGAGACACATCCCTTGAGCAGCTGCAAAAGCTGAAACCTGCCTTTAAGAAGGCATGCCCGGAGATGATTGGCGATCTTTGTTGCCACTCTTTGCAAGAGCGTCTGACTGGTGACATCCAGTGACAGTGTTGGAACAGTCCGGAATCACTTGCCGCACTTGCAGCACTTGCAGCACTTGGACCAAGTCATCCCAGCCGTCCCAGCTGTCCCAGCCAGGACGGATCAGTCACAGCAGGTGTGCAACACAGGGGCATGGGCAGTAGGGGCAGTGGGAAGATCGTGGGCCAGGAGAAGACCTTCAAGGCAAAATATGTCTCGGTACTTTCCCGTACTGTAGGGAATGCAACGAAATGCAACGAATGAGTTGAACAACATGGGCAATCAGAGTTTGGGACCGCAGGATTATATTGAAGATATTGAAGTCTCATGCTCTCTACCAAGCTCTCGTACGGAAATCGGACCTCTTCCCAAGCTTCGAATCACCTCATAAGCCATAAGCCCTTCACAAGCTACAGCGGTGCCCCATTCCTTAATTTCAGCAGATCATCAATGCTTGGGACAACAGTCGATTCATGTATTGCCTACTTAACAGCCTGCATAGGATGGTTCTTTTTTGTGGCTGGTTGGTTTCCACCTTGAGGCAATGCCTCTGGCATCAACGACGGTGCGGCGCTGTGCTTGTTGATGTCTGCTGCCAAGGTGTCCGGAGGGCGAAGCTAGGGGTGAAATTAACGAGATGGGAATGTCTCAAAGTGTCTCAACTCATCCCAAATCCAAGGGTATTCCATGGTATTCGCACCGCAATGGTCCAGAAGTGTCCAGAACATACCAACGTGTGTGAGACTCCAATGATTGTGAGTGTTGGTATGTATTGGGTAAAAGCATTGGTAAATATTAGTATCATTTAGTATCAGTTGTAGTAAACCAAATTGTGGGACAACAGATCCCACCGTTATAAGTTACAACGATCATGGATTATCAGGGTAGCTACTGGTAGTGAGATTGCAAGAGGTTGCAAGATCCTCCCAGCAATTCAGGACTGGGGCAATGCTCAGCAAGGTTGATAAAGTGGTGCTGCCATCAAGATGTTTCAGACTCCTGCTCCGCCTAACATGGGAGCATAAACAGGATGCGTTTTTGGAACTGCTTTAACTCTACACTGTACACAACATCCACTGATCACAAGAAGCGACACCTCCATGGTGCACGGTTTCTATGGCTGGTAGGCTCAACAGCTGGGTTTGCAGCCCTTGGTCTTTGTTCGCGGCTTTGCCAGTGCGGGGGTCGATCCCAAGATCATGGGCAGCTCGGCATTTGCTGGGTCTCACTGAGTCTCACTGCTGCCCAGTTGTGACTGTTCACATGAACAGACAATGGTTTTGGGTCGAAAGTAGCCAAGGCCTCGAAAATCGCTTTGACCCATCCCATCCAATACATAAATGTGTGAGTACGGTACAGTGCAGTATGGTTGTTAAAGCGCTGAACTTGGCCTTGACCACTGTTAAAACTGTTAAGCGTCAAAGCTTGACTGCTTGACTGTACACTTGTCGCTGAATTGCTTGTTTCCTCACTCTTCATGATTCAATGGATAGGAGGAGTCAGATGTTTACAATAGGTTGATTGTTTGTCTGAGTCACTGGGATTATTCCAGCAGTAAACAACTCATTGATTGGTAGGGGTTTTCGGATATTCAGGGCTATTGAACGATTATGTATTGGCCATCGCAAATATGAGGCACTGGCCCCATTCCCAGCAGCAAGAAAGTCCTCCAGAAGGCTCAACCCGACATGGAAGTTGCTGCTTTGCAAAGGTGAAACTGTGGAAATTCGTCACAGTCAATTTCAATTTTCAAAGTTGTTGAGGAAAGATATATCCTCTTCTCCTTCAGGTTGATGAAAAAAAAACATATACTTGCAGGATCCCCTGATCAAAGAATATCAATGACAACACTTCTGCAAGGTTTCTGTATTTGGTTGGAAACGATGAACACGTACAGTGGAAACATGATGAACCATATGGACACGCACCAGATTCTGAGTCTCCCTCAGCTGCTCAGTTGTGGTACGACAGGTGGGTTGGAAGGCGAGCGATCTGGACCTAATTGAGGCCAACGAGGCTTTTGCTGCGCAGGCATTAGCCGTTAACAAGGTGGGCTTGGCAGGGGAGGGGCGATTCGAAGGAGTCCATCTTTAGAAACGAGCTTTGGGAGCTGACAGCGAACGGCCGGATTGTCCCAATGAGAGAGTGGATCATCCCGTCTATATGATTCTATATGATCTATATGTTATAGGCATTGTCGGGCGCATCCTTATCCCCGATCTGCAGTTCTGGCATACGTGAATACGGTCCCGATGATCAGATAGTAGGATTTCCAGCAAAGAGAAGAATAGAGAGTATTGTTGTGTTTTGTTTGGCATTGGTGTTCTGCACAGGGAGGAATAAATGTGGGTTCAATGCCTGAATGTAGCCGTGGCAGTAACATTGGACTATCAACAAGAAATCTGTGAGCCATGATGAAACTGGCAAGAAACTGTCGATATTGAAATGAGTTAGCATGAATTGGTTGACTCCGCTCACCCAGTCCACTTCCGAAACTGAAGTTTGGACGGGGAGGATTCAGATAATTACATCAGAAATTAGTATGGCAGTGGAGCAGGTGAATTCTGAACGCCTCGGTTTGACTGTGGATGATGCGAAGCTTACCAACATTGAAGATGTTATATAATATATGTTAGTTATTATATAATGATGTTAACTTAACATAGCTCAACCCTTCGCTGATTTTGCTCACAGTTCCCCTCAGCTGCAACACAGCCCTGAGGAGATGGGTTGGGATGTCTCCAAGGTGAATGTGAATGGTGGAGTCGGAAATCCTAGTGGAAGTTGTCGGAGCTTTGTTGCAATGCGTGATGCAAATCCAAGTGAAGTTCAATCAGCCACAAGGGTTATCCTGCAGACCTTGAAAGCAAGAAACATGGCACGTGCATTTTGATCATTTCTCTATATTGTCCTGCCTCCATGAACCCGTCCCAGCAGGATACTTTTCCAGATACTCACTGTTTGAATCATGATGTCCTTCAATATAAATCTCCACATGTGCTGTTGTTTGGATAGTAAGACTTCCATGTTTGCTACAGTCTACTCTGTAGATGATGAATCATCTGGTGCGCTGACATGGACGTGGATCTTCCGTTCTTTTCAAGAGAGTTCCCATCAAGAAAATCCTGAACTTAATGGCCGGCTTAGTTTCCTGGAGTTCCAACCTTTCTCTGGTTCAAAAATGGCTGAGGCGATCGCAATTGGCCACCCCATTGGAGCATCCGGCTGCCGCATTGCTGCGCCTTGGTGATGCCAATGATGGATTCAACTGGGATGAGTAGGACCAATAAGACGTACTGTAATAATATATTCTAAACGTCGTTTGAAATCATCAAGCAGATCCTTACCTTAAGCTTGTGAACCCCTGTGAACCCATCAGTAGCGATCATGAACCTCATGAATACGCGGTGTTCACAGCACGGATGGTCGCAGTCAGCTCCATTTTTGCGATCTCAGCAGCATCGGATGGAGGGTGGAAGCCACAAAAAGCCAGAGGTGTGCAGCAGGTCCACCTCAAACGCTTAGGTGGACCTAATCCATGAGATGCAAAGAGCCAACAAACGACGGGGCCTGGCCACGCTGTGCATCGGAGGCGGCCAAGGCGCCTCCATCTATTTCCATCAAACGACCAAATATGTATTAATGTGATTATTTAATGTTTACATGCATCCAAGAAGTCTACAGTTCAGCATGCACGAAGATAACAAAATCTGGGAAAACTTAGGTATTTCCAAAAACCCAGGTATTTTGAACTTTCCCTGGTATTTCTATGTTACGGGTCGGTTTCCCAGGTATTATTTTTTATACCTACAAAAGTGTAGATTAACAGCTTAGCAGGTATATACGTATATATATATATATATTACTGCTAGTATCCACACTTTGGCTGTTTCGATTCTTCTAGCTGCTTGACTCCCTGGTCTGCATACTGTACCAAGAGGTTCCAGGCTCATTTTGCGGATTTTGCACCAGGTGTTGCCATGTGCTTCGAACGACTTCCCAGCAGCAAGCTGTGATCTCTTCCAAGAAGTCCGAGGCGGGGTTTGTATCGGATGCAGAAGTGGTTGACAATGGCCTGTGAGGAACCGCCAGGAAGAGTCAAACGAGTTTAATTGACCCCATCAACAGTAGCTTGCAAAAAGCACGCTCGAGCTGCTAGGCTGCAGCCTCTTGGGAAGCACGGAGGTTCTGTGTGAACAACGGGTGATCAGACTGAAATAAGCATTGAAAAGGGTGGCCACTGCATTTTCCATGTCACAGATTTGTATATGATATGGAGATATTGGAGTTCACAAACTTGAAAAGCTCCTCAAAGCCTAGGGCCTAGGCTAAGAAAACATAAGAATACCACGTTGTTCTTGGTTTCGTTCTTCAAATGCTTAGCTTGGATTCGAGGTTTGTGATAAGTCATGGTTCTTGACTCTCTTGTATCTTGTTCCAGCGGAAAGCCGCCGCCAACATCCGCCAACTATGAACCTGTTTGTTTTCACCACGAGACAGCAATGTAACAGCCAGCCTTGCAATCTGGAACTTTGTCTCGGCATGTTTTGACCACCTTTTAAGCAATTTTAGCTTTCTTTTGCTTACTTGAGTCAAAGCACTCGGCAGCTGAACAAGCTCCTACGGTACGGCCCCGACCGCACCAGAATGGCTGGCATTTGATGCAGTCATTTCATCTTTTGGCCCAGGCAGATGCCGTAGAACTTCTGACATCTCGCCATTCAGGAAGAAATCAAAAGAAATCAAAAGAAATCAATATGTTTCCAAAACTTTTCCAAAGGCAAAAAAATGCAGCTCCAGGCAATGCTGATCAACACACAATAGAAGGTGGCCGCAACCCTCATCGTGAAGAGCAGGTGAAGGGTCTCAGCGATGTGGCTTTGGCCCATGGTAAAGCAGCCATCCGTGAAAACTCGGGCCGTCCTCTAGTTAGGGACTTGGTCACGGAGCTCTTGCGCCTGGAACTGACTGCCGCCGCCCACTGGTGAGGGCCCTCATAGCAACTTCAAAGCATTCTCCAGTAGCGGGCGCAAGGCCCATATTATGCGTAGTATGAATTTATTGTGATGTTACTGTATTGCTGTATGATTTCTTGAATCATATGTGCATACCATTCGGCCCAGACTTTGGACGCTTTTCAAGACCACTGGCTGTCCAAGTGCGACGATGTCATCTGAAGCTGCAAGAGCCTGCTTACATCCATGATAATGCTGCTGCCGCCACTGCTCCGGCTACTGGCAACGTAAGACGTGTTGGCCGGATAAGTACCATTGAAATGAACACGTTTGAACATGTTGATCTTGGTGCTTGAAGATGCTATCAATTATACTGTAGTCGTTTTGCTCACCGCAACATTCATAACATTGCATAACATTGCATAGATTCAAAATTTCCTGGGGTCCCCTATCAGACTCCACGAAGATCTGGGCGCAGACAGAGGTCACAGCCACGCTGTGTCCGGCTGGATATTTTCTGGTTCAATCTGTTGATTCAAGATATTCAGGGCACTCGGCCCAGGAAATTGATGGAAAAAGGCTGGCTGCACGATGTGTTTGCCTAAAAATTTTCGCAACTTGTGCGCCTTTGGCTCGTGGAAACACTGGCATCAATAGTTCGTTTTTCCCAGGTGAGGCGTGAAGGAAACAGTGCACGTCGTGCGGGAGCATAAGCCATCAATCCATCCCTGGCATTCCATGTGTTCCATGATTTCAATGTAAATCCATGTAAATCCATTGTAAATCCATTTCATGTCGGTTCAGTTTCCATTCCTGCTACGGGGGAATGTAAGATGCCGAGGTGACGGGGCTACACTGGAGGCCACTCTTGGGATTTCTGTCGGGGCCACTCTGGCCGCATTATACTATAGTTCAGCTGGTTGAGTTTAGAACCTCGACTGGATTTTGTGACTTGCTAAAAGGAAGCAAACAATTTTTCATGAATTTTGCCTTTGTTTTTTTTGCTTTCAGGCTGTCCTAGTAATTATGTCACGTTTTGAGTTCCAAAACGGAAGAGTGAGAGCAACCCTTTCTGTTTCAACTTGCAAATGGTCTAGTCTATTCACTCAACATATCTCAACATTACGTAGTTCAATTTCCAAAGTGAGATGGTTGACCACCAAAATCGACCACCAGCAGGTTCTGAGTTTTCCAAGCACTTCCTGCGAAGATGCAAATTGTTTGGGAACATTCTGAAGAATTCACACTGACAAGATCAGAGTATAGAATTACTGAATAATTCAAAGTAATCACGAATCACATAGTAATCTAATGTATTTCAAATGTAATCTATCCCAGCCAACGATAGAAACTTTGAGCCGCTCCCAGATTCATCCAGATTCCAGGCTACGGTGGCTGAGTCTGTGGACAGCCGTTTGCAGGTGGACCAGATTGGACCAGATTGGACGTGTGGGATGGCCGGGATGGCCGGGATGGCTGGGATAGCCTGTGGAATGCTGATATCCGTGGAAAAGACGATCCCACGCACGTTACGGTGTCAGTAGATGTCAGGAGATAAACACTTTTTTAGCACGTCATAGATGTCGTTTGTAGATGTAGGGAGTTTGACAAGTTGACGATGCCATAGGCCATGGATACAAAATGATACAGATGCACAAGACACATTGACTGTAGTTCTTGTGTTCTTATGTTTTCTTATCAACCAAATAGGGCTCTGCTCTTTCAAATGGCTTTGCTGTGTGGTTCTGCTGGAAGGTCGTGGAAGAAGCCTTGCTGGAGCTGAATCAAGACTCTCGTTTCCAAAAGGTGAAGATTTGAAAAAAGGAGTGGATCCATCAATCCCTTTATAAATGGCTTGGTTTTCATACCTCATCAATCTTGCTTTCCTTTTGCCCTCTTCTTGGCAGGCTTGAATCAGTTGAACTTTTGACATGTACTGCTGTAATGAATTATAATGTGTAATATATACATATCAACATATATCATATTCTCCTGAGCCCCGATGCAATGAGTTTTTTTTTCCGCTATGAAATTGAATTTCGAACATTCCAACACCCATTCCATCGAGAACTGGGTGGGCAGGTCAAACTTTTGACAAAAAATTGGGAGTCCCCATGTCATTTCATACGGTTGTTTGTTTCAGTGGAAGTTTTCACAGGCTATTTTAGCATGTTGGTCATCTCATGCTATAGCCGGGGTGACTTTTTGCATCTTTTTGCTCATGGGTTATCTATGTTTTTTCTTGGTATGTTGGGTATCTCACTTTGTGATTTTTGCATACGATGGAGCGGGAATTGCTCAGGATTGCTCAGGTCATCTCATTATATACGGCGAGCCATCTAATCTCATAGGCAAGTTTTTCGGTGAAAGTAGTTAGGCAGAAACCTCGAGGAAAGCAGATCGTATCTCTGTAATAGGATATAATATAACAAGTATTCACAAGTGACCCCATTTCAAACCAGTATATAACGTTTGTATATATTATATATATATAATTTATAATGTCAAGTTGGGATTAATAATCCCCGCGGTATTAATCAACCCCCTCTGCCCCCCCAAAAAAAATGTAATTTAAAAACAGGTGGTCCCCCAGGATTAATAAACCGTTTGGCTAGGACATTATTAATCAACCCCCTGTGCTGAAATCCAATTGTTTATCCAAAATGCTTTAATTACTGCCAATTCTATTCCAATTCTTTTGTTTCTCATCATGTCTCATTGTTATAGTTAAGGTTTTGTTTTATTGTCTAACTCCCTTTATTTTCAAATGGTTTCCTTATGCTATACTTAAGTTGAAACCTCATAAACACCAGAAACCATCACTGCTGATCATTGAATTGTTAAAAAAAAAAAAACTATTCCCCAAATGATCGATTTCCAATTAAATTCTTTATAAAAATCATCAATTTGGATAGCTCCCAAAGGGTACCCCCCATGAGCCCATGTCCCCGATTAATAATAATAACCAGGGTTCCCCTTATAAATCAACCTCCATGAGATTTTAAGACTCAAATCTTATCAAATCCAATGGAATTCTATATGAAACTCTAATTGACTTTTATGGATTCCAAACCATATCCAATTTTTTATGATTCAGGGGCCGTTTATTTAGGGGAAAACTAGGAAAGACTTGACAAGGTCAATCTGATCTTGTGGGGGGGGAGGGGGGGTTGATTAATCCGATGTTGGCATTATATGGTTGAGGAAAGGTTCGTCAAAAGGAGTTGAAGTGATAAATATTCAACAACATGGACAAATGGGCAAAATCTTGAGAACCTGAAATTGTGAGAAGAAACATCTTCACAACCGATGCTCAAGTGGCCGCGCTGAGGACTTGTTGGCAGCAACCTCACAGCTCCGACAACTGCAGGTCTGGTGCCCGAATGTCCGGTGGTGCCAGGGGCTGTCTGTTTAGTCAGAGGAAGCTGACAGTTGTCAGCCGATAGCTGATTAATTTATACATGTCACATATGACCTTCATGACAGACTTAGCGACTTCATAAGTAAAAATCGCTTATTCATCACTTTTTCACTTTGTGAATTGTGCTGTTGCTGGACATTCTGGACATTCCTGGACGCTTTGATCAGCTCAGTGCTATGAGGCTCGCTGCGACACATCTCTGGTCACTGACGAGAAGGTGCTCATTCGAGCCAAAGTTTGGCAATTCAACAAAGTTTGCATTTGATTAGTTTCAGTATGTTTCAGTTTTCAGGCTTCCTCCAAGTTAGTGGACCTTGGACTGCTTTTGCCCCTGAGATAGTTGCATGTCGGAGGTATTTGGTGGCACTCCTCAGCTTCAGATTGAAACTCGCCTGCCAGCAGACCCAGAGCCACTCCGAAGCAGGGAGGCATCATCACGCTTGATTTTTCAGATTTGCTTCACAAAAAGATCAGGGCCAAACTGCTAAGGTTGGCGCTAGAGGACTTCCGCGGGAAGTCAGAGGCACAGTCAAAAGAACTTCACACGCTGTGCTTGGTGTGGCACCCGAGGGAGATCGGCGCAAGGAATCCGCGGTGTGACAGGTGTGGTCATGGTTCTTGTTTCTTAGCATTTCTTAGCAACTTTCAACTGTTTAGTTCAATGCTCAGGTCTGCAATGAGAGAAACAGGTTCTTTGAAAGTTCTACATGAAATCTTTGGAAGTTGTCAGATGCAGAATTTATGCTTTCTGTTGTTTTAATATGTTTCAATTATATACCTGGTATTACCTGGCTGTACTTAAACAGTAATTCTGTAGATGTTCGAGGCGGGTGAGAAGAACTCCTCGGGATTAGGTGCGTTTGTCGGATTCCCCAACTAGACGAAGATAGGGGAAAATTGAGAAAATCATAGAAAATGAAAATCAATGAAAATCATTGAAATCCTTCAGTCCAAATAGATCAATGATGCAGATCCAAAGGGTCGGCAATATCTCAGTTCTCTGTATATCTCTGTGGCTAGCATTTTTGGTTCCAGCCGTTGCCCAAGTTGTGGATCCCCGATGTCGAGCTCAGACCCATTGGTGACTGTCGAGGTGTCATGGGCAGTCAGTGGCGAAACGATCAGCACTGTCAGGGTGGAAGCACAGAAAAGCATCTGGAAACTGAAGGAGCCTGGGATTGGAATTGGACGGAATTGGAGAATCAATGAGTAGTTGATCGATGTTGATCGTTTCTTTTGTTTTGAGTAGCGTTCTGTAGCACCTCTTCTCAACAGTAAAAAAAAATGCACAAAAGTGCCAAATGGCTCTGATGTCAAAGACTGAGTAGGAATAATTTTGCTCTTTAAGCTTCGTGTATTGAACATTAGATTGAGCGCGCAACGGCGGAAAATTTCACCCTGGCCACTCGAGCGGCTGAGTGGCTGCGGCAGAGTCATCAATCAATGAAATGGATAAAGTTTTTAAACATTTCAATATCCAAGCAAGATTATATGATATTGACAGCAACTTGATTTACAAACATAACCCTGTAAACTTCAACTGCCATAGCTACATAACTTTCAACGGATTGATTAAGAACAGCCACATATATACACTTTGAACCATAGCCTGAAATCACTTAAAAGGAAAGAGAGTGGTGATGAACTCTACAAGTTTAGGATTGGAAACAACTATTACATCAACAACAGGGAAGAACCTCTTAAATACAAAATGATTGATGGTATCGATGATGTGATGAGTTTAAAGGATGAAGAGGAATACAGATTAGTTTTGAAAGACAATGATTTGGACAAAGCAATTTATGAAATGAAAAGAGCAGAATATGAACTTATGAACCACAGGTTAGGCACACAGCAGGTAGGGCAGTAGAAATCAAGTTTGATTTTACACACAAGATAGGGCAAGGAACAGAAAACGGTAACCTACAGCATTGTAACACAGCACCGTGACCATGATAGAATCAATGATGATATCTTGGTGGAAACAGAGGAATAATACGACAAAGTCAGCGCGACAATGTTCAAGTTTCATAAGTCAATTTTCATGCAGTGAAAATCACAAGTCATACTATAACGAAACTGACCTTAAAGTATTGGATGAATGCAGAACCATTGTTCCTAATGGAAGGTTGTTAAAGGCAAAAGACTATGATAGCAAGGGCTATGAACTTGTCCTTGCCCCTAAAGATATGTGTAGCATCGACACACGGAAAGCCTACTCATACCAAGCAACAAAGATTACACACATTCCAGTGTTCAAAGAGTTTGAT
>Ga0126342_10013843_pt1 | contig 14267 bp, 12 predicted proteins | sample Cyp1metagenome_FD_92528 | JGI IMG/M metagenome (GOLD analysis project Ga0126342, IMG submission 92528) | Coral microbial communities from Lord Howe Island, Old Settlement Bay, Australia - Cyphastrea 1 metagenome | ecosystem: Host-associated > Invertebrates > Cnidaria > Coral ...
CCTTCCTTTTCCTTCCTTCCTTCCTTCCTTCCTTTTCCTTCCTTCCTTCCTTCCTTCCTTCCTTCCTTCCTTTTCCTTCCTTCCTTCCTTCCAACACATCTCCGTCGACCACTCAGTCTCGCTCCCCCGCGGCGAGTGCAACTAAACGAGAACCCAAGCATTGGAGATGCTTTTGGGAAAAAAAAACATCAAATACTGATTTCATCTGATTTCATGGTGATGGTTTTCCATGGTTTACCACTTGGTATCTTCCATGGTGTGTGTCCAATCCCCAGCCACAACCGCCCAGGTTGAACCCAGATGGTGTGGCCGCAGGTCGAACAAGGACCAATTTGGAGTCCGTGGACCTTAATAGGTCCGCCTTCGTTGGAAGATTTGGGGATTTTAACCACCAGAAATGGGGATTTGAACCATTGGAAATGGTGATTTCATGAGATAATGGATAGTTTCCATGGGACCAACTCTCTTTGTGATATATAGTTATGTTTGGAAAATGAGGGATGATAAAAACCCCGCTTTGCGGCTGTTTTAATGGGCATGCATGGCATGCATGATCTTGATCAGTGCATGATCTTGGTTGACGATGGCTTGTTAGACAGTTTCAGTTGCCATCATCTATCATCAACAAGATTCTTCCCCCTAAGGCAACCCCTCCAGAAACCATGGTTTAGTACGGGATTTTCACATGTTTATGACTATCATGACCATATCATGGGGGTGTTTCGTATGATGGGATGGGATAATCATGATGATCAGCCATGACATGTGAGGCATCACCATGATGATGCAGCAGCAGAGACCAAGGGTCTTCGAGCAGCTCTACAGGCCGAAATATGAGGAAAATGTTGCAAAATTCAGGAGAAACCCTGCAAAAAGATCTTGAGATAATTTTTGCTGGCAATTCTTGTTGAAGTTGGAGACCCGAAAAACGTACCAGTTGATATGATTTTGACAGGAAACACATGGCGTTGGGAGCACATCATTTTGCAAAAGAAAGATGCACCAACAGGATGCAACCATCAGGTGACGTCCAGGCGAAAAAAAAACAGGCGACTGCCACAAAACTCAGTGTATCATCATCCCCATGTTTGCCTCAAAACACATACTGATCATACTGCAACAGATCAAAAAACCTGGCTGGAAAATTCCCCAGTTCGATGAGTTTCCCAGCCCAGCGAAGTTCAGGCAGAGAGTCAGAGGGGAGAGCTCTTGGCCTTCATTGACATCCACAGCCATTCCAAGAAACTTGGCCAATGGACATGTCAGGACATGTCAGGATAGCCCAAAAAAAATGTTCCCATCCTTCAACGCCAATGGAACTTCATCTATGGTGCTTAGAGATGCTTAGAGTATAGCTATTCGTTCTCCCATTGGTGGATGATTCTGTATAAAAAACCTCGGGTAACGGTGGACGTGTCTAGCTTTGAACGACTGAACAGGAGAAGTTAAATGATGGGATTTTGGATGTTGGATTGCCCAAGTTGAGGCAGCTTAGATTACTTTGATACATTTGGACCTGTGGCAAATGATCCACTTCCTGGTTCAAGATGATTCAAGAAAGTCCCCGGAAAGCCGGAAAAGCTATTCCCCAAGAAAATGAGAACATCACCTGATATCATCATAAGCCAAAAATGCTGGCGAATATATCCTGACAAACCACACAAAAATCCGCCAAAAATGGTCAGTTGCTCCAAAGGCGTCGTGGGATTTTTGCCATCGCCAACGGCAACGATGCGGATCGCTTGGTGTCTTTGTTGGCCAACAGGACAGCCTGGAAAGCTGGTGTCACTACCCTCTGGTCAGACTCAGTTTGCGAACCCGAAAATCACCGTTTTGAAGAGGTAAATCATCTATAGATGGGTCATGTTCCATAGCTATGTTAAATTACCAGAGGGTAATCATCCCCAAATGGCCAAGCTATTCAGCTTTATGAGTTGTTGTGATTTATTCAGAACGATGGCTGTGATGTTGGGGGTTAGACGACCTCTAATGTGGCAAACCCAATGCCATAGACCTGAAAATGGGCGATGGTTTGTTGGGTTTATCATATCAATAATGATGAGAAAATCTCATGTTTGTGAGGAAGGCATCACGAAATGGAGATTGTTGAAGATTTTCCACGAGCAAGATCTGGACTAGACGCCCTCTGGTTGCTGGGTTCAATGTGCTTTAATGTTCAAACATGTTTGGGAGGACTGAATCATGATTGACGATCATATGTTTCAAGCGGATTCAAGTCACCCACCAAGTCAAATAATGATGGGACATACTTCTGGTCATTGGAAATTCATCACTGGCTATTTTTTTGATGAGAACATCATTCAGCACAGAATTTTTCGAAGTTCTCATCCCTGTCTCCCAATAATGTGGCTTTGCTATGTCAATGGCATCCCCAAAATATCCATAAGTTGTCCTCATGTCATGTGTCGCAGGACCCCTTTGCTGGATCTCCAGGGCACCAACCGTACCGAGACACGACCTCAAGATGTCTTGACCTCGGAGAAATCCAGGTTGGAAGGTCCCCCAATGTTTTTTTCCCATGTCATCCCCTGAGGTGGGCGTGGGCCGAGTGGCGGCAGCTGCACAGGGCTACAAATACAGTAGAAATCTCAGATTTTCCGCTGCTGATGGATTATCATGGATTATCATCATTTTCCCTATAAAAAATGGTGGTTGTGATGGTTTTTTTGGCGATTTTGTAAAGACATACCAGACCCAATGGTTGACGATCTGGATTCCAAATCCCTGATTCCGAAAAGTCCATTTACCCTCTGGTTATGACTAACATAGCCATGGTATAGATGGCCCATAGAAATAGATGATTTTCCCAGCTATAAACTTTCATTTATGGTTGGGATTTTCCATGGCTATGTTAGTCATAACCAGATGGTATCCATGATTAACATAGCCATGATTATGGAAAATCATCTGTAAATCCATGATTGATGGTGGATTTAGCCAACCTTTTGCAGTCCATTTGCTGCTTTGTAACTGGTCATGAAGCAGTTTCTACGGGATGACAGGTTTGACCATTGAATCTTCTCTTTGTGTCCGGTGCCCAGTGGAAAAAATGGGCCAATTTGCTTCAGCACCGAGCTGGGTTGAACGATTTAGAAATTGGGAAGTAAATGAAAAATTGAGAAAAAAGTGAGAAATCACTAGAAATCCATGATGAAACTTCTGCCACTCCATTTTGTTATTTATATTTCGAAGTTCGAAACCCAGTATTGTTCAGGTGCATGTCGTGTCCACGTGTGTTGGGTTGATATCACCAAGAATTTGCTGCTAGTTAAGCCCTACCATGTTCCACGCTTACGTTTGAGGTAATGGCTGACAGTCCCATTCCGGACCTGATATCCAGAATGGGATTTTACATACCTAATTGATAGTCCGATTCCACAACAGAATCCCAACATGAAATGATGTGAAGTTAGATCATATCATTATGATACAAGCATATGTGTAAAATCATCACATGGTACACAATATATATAATATAATATATATATACATATATATACATATATATATATATATAATACATATGTATTATATATATATAATACATATATATATAATACATATATATATATAATACATATATATATAATACATATATATATATAATACATATATATATATCATTTTATGTATGCCCTGTGGTTTTTTTTTCGCTATGGAAAATCCAGCATCAAAAGTGGTGAAATCTTCGCCACCCCATGACCTGAGCCACCGCCTAGCCACCGCCTAGGCTAGACATTTGGCCATCGGAGGTGAACATCTTCTTTTACAGGACGGCGGTGTCAAACTGGGACCATTTGTTGGCATTTTTTGGACCCATCACTGACCTGAGTAGTGGGTTTTTTCCTAGGTTTTTGGGATAGTTTTTAATGTTAAGTCATATTTAACATGAAGTTATTGTTATACATATAGCTAATATTTAACATATATATATATAACAATATGTCGCTTTTGTTGATAAATAGTTCATCCAAAAGGGGAGCTAATGAGTTTCTGCCATTTGGCTAGTAGCAAGGAACCCATCAAGTGAGATTTTCCCGGAATTGGTGGCCCATCTGCCAATGTTCCGAAAAAGAGAAAAAGAAATAAAACACCAACATTGGGAAAAACAATATTGGGAACAAGCATGGATTCCCATCTGCCAATGTTTCCATTGGATGCAACTGTTTTTCCCAATATGCAATGGAGTCAATGTCATGCCAACATTGGGGAAAACAGTTACATGCCAACATGACATCATTTTTCAATCAGAGTCCCAAACAGAGGATTTGGTGTTTTTTGCCGGTGCAATCTCCATGTTGAAACAAAATGTGTCTAGGACCTCGCCAGTGTTGGCCGCGCAATTTGCCGCAGCCTCAGGGTTTTTGATGCGTGAATTTATGGTGTCCGGAACTGTGAATTTGGGGTCATTGATGAAAATCATACCCTCTGGTAAATAAACATAGACCCTGAAAATCACCAGTTGTTAATGGAAACTAATCACTAATCTTCCAATTCCTATCTGGCAGGGTCCATGTTAATTTACCAGGGGGTAAATCATGAGCTTTGAAACTACTGAACTCCTCCAAATCCAGGATTTGGGATCAAACTGGGGTGTTTCTTGTGGCCCCTATCTTTGGAAAATCTGAAAAATCATGGAAAAACCCATGGTTTGACCCGGCGAATTTCCGGAGGCTTTGCAGTGACAGATCTTCTTTACCCTGAAAATGAGCCAGTTGAGGTGCCGTCTGAAAAAGCCTGAGCGTACCACAATGGTTGGTGCTTGTTTGTATCGTATATCATATATTATATTACATTATATTATATTATAATTTGAATTATATTTATAATTATAACTATATATAGATAACACAATATCAGCACATAATATAGATGTATGGCATATTCAATGATGTGTGTGTGTGTGTCCATATCTTTTGCTGTGTTGCTGGACGTGGGCATTGCACCGGCAGGTCATTTGCGCTAAAGGCGATGATGTGGGGTCCTCAGAGGTATTCCTTTCCATCGGGTTGCCGAAAAAAACTGTGCCCACCTGGCTGGGAAGAATTGCCACTGAAGGGCCCCCCATTACTATAACCAGTACCAATGAAAGTAAAAAGAACAGAATATGGACATGATCTGGTCACATGATTACTAGTGTGTTAATATGTGTTCAGAAGATACTATTTGTTAATGATGTTAACATACTGGCTATTACAATAATACCATAATAACCATACTATAATTACATAACATAATAGTGGTTATAACCATATTATAGTGTTATATAATTATAGTGTTATAACCACTATTATGTCATACTATAATTACATTACCATATAACTATTATAACCATACTATATTATGTGTTTTCTTATTCATCGTGTTTTCCATAAGATACCATGAATCTCAGATATTTCAGGCTGCCCGCCTCCAAGGATCTCGATGAAGATGCAGATGCGGCTGAGGATGAAGGCACCGCGTGACCTTTTTTAAAGAGCTGTGTTTTGCCGTTGGTTTAGCCATGGTTGTATACCCAACTTGGAGGTGCATATGATATGTATATTATATATATATTATTATATATATATTATAATATATATATATATATTATATTATATATATATTATAATATATATATATCATATATATATATATCATATATGATATGCTATATATATATATATGTATATTAACCATAGTTATAGGGTGGTACATCATGTTAGTTATCCCAACCTATGGAGGTTTATTACCATGGTTACCATCAACTGCACCCCCAAGAATATGAAATATGGGATATATCCAGTGAAATATGGGATCATAGCTACACTCGAATTGGCTCTGAACATCCATACATCCCAGCTATTTTCATGTGATAGAACCAGGGATTGGGACCAAACACCAGTTTCGGAGTTTCGGAGTCGTCCTCCAAAATTGGGCAGGTTTTCGAGTCTTCACGCCAGAGTGACGCTGCGTTTCGGGTCAGCCATATGGAAAGCACCTGGCTGTTCGGCAAGTCATACGACTTGTTTTTTTCCTGTGCTACGTTAGGCTTCAAGGAGCATCCAGTTGAAGGCATCCTGATGCGAAAAAACAGCATTTTCATGATTCTTCATGGCATTTTTGTTGAAGAGTTTTTTGTTGGTGTCTCTGTGAATAATGAATTTTGCAAGTTCTTCATATATTTGGTTGATCTTGCTTGATCATTTGGTGCTGAAAACAGCTGCAGTGACGTGTCACCATCCCGGGGACGCGTAAAAACCATGAGCTGCAAAGTGAAACGCTGGCGAACTCGGTGCTTTTCAGCAATAAGATAACGATGTGTTTGTTTAACTAGATGGGAATAGACCTGATGACCTGACCTATCCAAATTAAACTGGTGGTGGTTATGAAATGACAGAACTAGACTTGGATGAGTGTCCTTGGAATCAGGCCATTGAGCCGAGGTTTTGCCATGCCAAAAATGCCGAGATTTCGTAAAAATCCATGCAAGTACTAGCAATAAAGAGGGACAGAACCAACAACAATTGGATTCTGGTTGGTTTCGGGGGTATGAGTTTTACTGCTGCTTTTCAGCATGACATGGAACAAAGCCCGTTTTTTTGATCTTTTTTTTGACTCTCTCTTCGAAATGGTCCCGTTTTCAAAAAACAGCACGGTGGCTCACAGCAGAACAAGGTAAAAGGAAGCTGAATGGATGCCCAGCACCATAGCCCTATTTTAGGAAACCACCATATGATATATGGATAAGTATATGTAATGTGTATATAATATTGTGTATATATATATATTAGCTATATGGATATCATATGATATATTTTGGATATCATATAGATATATTATAGTTTTAGCTCCATCAGTGAATCAGAGTACAGCCAGAGTAAGATCCCTTGCCGTTGCGATGACTTCGAGGCCGGTCCTTGGTCAATCAATTTGCTCCCCCCGTTGAGATCGGCCGCGTCCCCATAGGCAGCCTGACGGCATATGACAGGTGCCCGGGCTGCCCGGGAGGGTAAAGCGCCAAATTTCAGGAGATTTTCATGGTATTTTCATGGTAAATAAACAGTTGGACCCTGAAAATCACCCATTTTTCCTGGAAACTAGGCTTCCAAGCCCGATGACTGCCAGGGTCTATGTTAATTACCAGATGGTATTTTCATGGATTTTTATGGTCTTTCAGGTTGGATTTCAATGGGATTCTAATGATCGGTTTCTCTGGGTTTCTCTGGCAAAATTCGAAGCCAGCTCAACCAATCTTGGATCAGCTGAGAATCACTGGAATCCACAGTAGCTGAAAATGAGGTAGCACCAGTAAAAATCGATGGCTAACCGTAGTTTTCCCGTGTAAATTCCCATGAAAATTGTCATAAATTGAGGCTCCAAAGCTCTCTTTTTCTGCCTTTGGAGCAGATGTCATGGCAGGTGGACTGCCGGGTGGAATGCCGCCGGACCTGAACTTCTTTGCCACGGGAGATTTGAGTGTTCAGCTGAAAGATCTGGAGAAAAGCCTGGGAGCCCACAGGCTTCCATCAGTTCACAGTGAGAAAATGAAAGAGTTGGTTTCAATTGATTTCAACAAATCAACAAAGATTAAGACTGATTAAGACTGATTAAGACTGATTAAGACTGATTAAGACTGATTAAGACTCCAAGATTTTAAGATTTAGTAAGAAGTAGTGAGAACACATCCACGGATGAAGTTGTTTTGTGTTCCTCTATGATGCCACACGTTTCGCCCCAGGCGAGCAACCTCCAGATCGCTGTGTGGGTTTAGGGCAAGGGGTTGGCGGCAACCTGGCCAGGACAGCAAAGAATGAGGGGTCATAGGGCTAATTCCAATTGAGAGGTTCCTAGACTGGGAAAACACCCCCAGTCATCATCCATTTGACAGGATTTTCCATGATTTTCCCTAACCATCCAGCGATAAAGGGGTACCCCCATTTATGGAAACCCCCAAGATACATATTTTACGTATATGGATTATACATACATTATAGAATTGGTTGGTGGTTGCATGTTACCAATAGCTGTGTTTGTGGTTTGCCAGATGCGGATTTGATGGTCCTTCTAAGCTTGCTTCTCCGTTTTTATCAGATCCGTAGCCAGATTTTCTCGCCCTTTTTTAGCCAGTTTGACTGGTTAACAAGCACCCATGTTGATGTGTCAGAAATCGGCTGACTTTCCTTGAGAACAGCATCAAAAACGTGGCTTTAAACAGCCATTTTGAATGGAAAAACCACCGGAACTGCTTCGAGGGCACACCCAGTTCTGGCACCAAATCCTCCAATTTGGCAGGAGTTGCTTGGGCTTAGTGGGAAGCAAGGAGACCAAGGAGCATCGGGTTCAACAGGCGATTTTTTAAATCCGGAAATCCACCATGTTTGCATGTTTTGCAGAAGATATCAGCTTTTGATGCATGGTTTTCTGCCAAAAGTGGTGTGCTGCGGTCGAAACGAGGTTGACAGAGGGTCTGAAAGATCTTGGAGGTTTCAAAACCAGATGTTCGCATCCCCAGTATTATCAGTATTCGTCATATCCCCATTGCTGTTTTCAACTACTAATTCTTGGATGAATCTCCATTGGGGCATACATTAAATACATTAATATGTATATATATATACGTATATTAATATTGTTTTATTATTCCTGTTGTTATTAGGGAATGATGTAAATATTGTTTTAGACGTGGCCCCAATGGCAAGGCGACCAAAGATGAGAAGAAGGGTGATGCCATCGTGCCGTTGGACAGGTCGGCAAAAAAGCAGAAAACAACGAGGGATTCCCAGTTGTATTGAAATTAAACATCCATACTTCAGTACATGAACGACCCACTATGTTGTGTTGAATGTGAACACCAGTACCAGTACATGAACATCCACTCCTAAGGATCATAGCAAGGGACCTTTTTTGGGGCGTTGGTTCCTACGGATTGATTTTTGGTTGAAATCCCCAAGGGCTTGATGTGAGCTGCCTGAGTAGCCTGAGTAGCTGCCTATTTGAGATGATACTTTTGGGATGGAACATGATAAACTTGTTGAAGCAGTTGCTGACTTGCTATGACTGTGCTCGAAATCATGGAAATCCCGCAGGCTGAATGCACCCTTCTCACCATCCACCAGTCCACGCTCTGTATCTTGGAAACATGAATCAACGTTGACCATCCACCGAAAAAAGTGGCTGAATTTCCCAACTTCCCGGCATCTCTGAGGGACTCACTGGAGCCATCCTCAGCTACTCCGAACCCAAAGGGTCTGCTTCTCAGAGCCATGGAGATGTCGGGGTCAACGGCTGAATTCTGACGACGTCGCAGATATGGAGAGGATATACATTCGATACATGCTGTGTGGTTTGTCAGATATGTGAACATAGTTGCGTGTGTGATATTCGTACTTTTTTTTAAACACAGCAAATGTCCAGCCAGAATCCGTTGACAGATCTTGACAGATCTTGACAGATCTTGATACAAAAGGGAGCTTTAAAATGGCAGCTATATGGCAGCTATGGTCCATGGTGCTGAGGATGTGGTTCAGTTTGCTGATGAATGACATGGGACCAGTGCCCAGAGAGGAGCTGGATAAGGTCATTGCACACCGCTGGACCTTCCAGGGTAACTCGGAGCATCGTACGATCATCGTCCGGCGGAAACATTGGTAGCAGAAATAAACTCATTAAAAATCTACATGGTAACCATGGAAAATCACCCATCTATAAATGGACAATTTTCCATGGTTATGTTAAATAACCAGAGGGTAGCATTAGATCCATTATTGGTAGCATTAAACTGATGCTGTAAACTGTGATCATCTGTGATCTATCCTAATAATCTATCCATAGATCTAAACATATTAATCGTCATGCTAAATGGATCTAAATGGATCTAGTTATGGTGAAAGAAGCCATGATGGATATTCTTGGTGGATCTGGGGATTATGGACTCCTCCAAAAATCAACCAGCAACGAACAAGGGCAACGTGCAGGAGACAGTGGAGGGCCCATTTATAGATGATGTTCCCATTAAGACCTCCCTTTATGGTTGGGATTTTCCATAGCTATGTTAAATAACCAGATGGTTTTATGAGTTGAGATAGTTGAGGTGCTTTGGAATTGGCAGCGTGCTGCTGGCTTGTCTTCTCACGTTGAAGTGTTGCGCGATTTTCTCGAAAACATGTCCTGCAATGCGTCAAACAGACATCCCTCCTGAGACGAAAGAGTTTGGATGATGGATGCCATCCGCCTGGGTGCAGATAGGCAAGGCAAAAGCATTTGCTACTTCATCCTGCCAAAGCCTCAAAGTTGATGGGAAAATCAGGTCGTAGGTCAACTCTCCAACTCGCTTTTACACTCTCAGGTGTTTGCTTGAAATCCAGAGGAACATCCAAGTGGACCAGGCGAAGCATGTTTCGGTTGCGGAAATGGACTAGCCTCGTCAACACGGCTGGAAATCCTTGTGGCGCCATGGAGGTGTTTATATGTTGAATGGGAAAAGCATCGAATTATAGCTGGTGGATTTTCAAGGCATGTTTCGAGGGTAAATCCCAAAAGAAGTCACCATTTACAGTGGTTACCCTCTGATAATTTAACATAATTTAACATGCTATTGAAAATGGTGGATTTATAGTGGATTTACCCATTGATAGCATGGTGATTTTCCATAGTTCGCTATGTTTGTTTGGAGGGTAAATCCCATTTCAATCCTCTTTTTATCGGTCCCCCGCCGCCAGGAGGAAGAGGTACTGAATGCGAATCTCCTGGAAGCGTCTCCCTGGCGTATTCAAATCGATAAAAATGTTACCCTCTGGTTATTTAACATAGCCATGGAAAATGCCCATTTATAGATGATTTTCCTATTAAAACCTCCATTTATGAGGGATTTTCCATGGCTATGTTACATAACCAGATGGTAGCGAAATTCCATCAGAAATACCTCCTATGTGGTTTGAAAATGATTGAAAAGCCCCTTTGATTGGTTCAATCCTGATTTCTGGGGAATTCTCCATCTTCCAAATGTCGATTTTGGCTGACTCAAGATTTGCCATTTTGTGACCCGAATCAGGTGCAAAACCTTCGTACGTTGTCAGTGCCGCGAAGGGAAACCTGGTGAGATGTACCAGGCACTTCTGAAGCAGCCACACTGGTGGGCCCAGTTGTAATATGCTTTGGACTTTTGTTGGGATATGGAGGTTTCCTAAAATAGGAATGCCCCAAATCATACAAAGTTGAAGGTATTTTAGTATTGAACCTATGGTCAAAATGGGATCCCCAATTTTAGGAAACATCCCATATGTTCCGAGATGGGTGTCTACCGTAACTTTTTTACATGATGGTTGCTGTAAATGTTCACTGCAGAGATCCGTGCTGTGAAATTGTTGTTGCTTTGCCGAATCGCTGCTGAGCAGGTTTTATCACATTTCATCAGCAACTCCCATGTGTTCTTCGAATGGGAAAAGCGATGCTGTCTCTATTGATGCTGGATTGGCTGGATTGGAGTGTGGACAAGATGAAATTGCACGCCTTTTCTAAAGCATGGGACGGAATTTTGTTTGCCAAAAAACATGGATGTCTCCTGAGCCAGGTTTCTGACGGGTATTTTTCAAGATTCCCGGGCACATCAGGAGGCTTTGGCAGCCAAAGGGGCTGCATCTCAACCTGTCCTTGCTTCACCATGTTTCACCTGGTTCTGATGATGACCCTTCAGTACATTCCCATGTCACAAAAAGGTGGGCGAAACATGAGTAGATGAATAGAAATTTGCTGATACATATATATATATATACACATCTTTCACAGATCTGAATCTACAACTGGTCACTTCGATTTCGCGCACCCGCCAGCGCTTTCTGGTGATGCACCTGGAACAAGTATGGTCGAGGTACAAGAGGCCTGGGAGGAGATTTGTCGGAAAATGGGACCATGTTGGGATTTTTTTTCACAAAAGGTAGATGTTCCGTTCCATGATGTTCCATTCATGAAAAAAATGCTGATTTTGGTGTTTTTTAGATGTTTATCAAGAACTTATGAATATATATTGTTGACTAAATTTGTGGTTTAGTGTGTTTGTTTGTTGATGCGCTAATTTTTGACGAAAATGTTGTTGGTAGATCTTCCATTCGTGAAAAAAGAGAGGCTCTGGATTCAGAACACCAAGAGATCATTTATTCCTCGACAGATTCCCCAGCCATGCGGCCGCGGCACGCGTGGACGGAGGTTCACCACAGTTTTAGAGAGCATGTTCGACTACCTGGATGACATCTTTACCTGGCGTCATCGATTGCCCAAGGCACGGCAACGGGGGGTCTGAGTCCAACACAGTGATTTTTCACTCGAAACTCCCCCCTAAGCATTTTGGGGCATTTTGGGGCGGTGGAAGCAGATGGTCACGGGCTCAAATCCTGCCAGGTCTCTAGGCAATCTGTATTCAGCATATCAAAATCCCATATAATCCCATCATCTTTCCAGGCTTAGCTTTCGTTCACCCCCCCTTGGGCCTCAAGTCATGGCTTAGGAAAGTTGGGAACTGGGAAACCACATGGAACCATCCGAAAAAAATGAGTGAGTTAGGGGAACCAGAATTTTTTGTTGTCAAGTGACAGGGGAGAAATTCTTCCACCTTCCAATTGTTTCAGGTGAGCGAATTGATCCGAGACCATATGAAAAGGCCGAAGGGTGGGCGGCCTGGTCCATTGGGGTTAAGAATCCGTAGGATTTGGAACAAGCTGGAATAAGTCGCCAGAAAACAGGAAAATCTCACCGTATGTGTCACCACTTTGGGTGATACTGACATATGTTGGCCCATTTTTTGAAAATGTCGAGCGGCTCAGGAGATGTTTTTCTTCGCCTCTGGTCACAAAGAACGAGTTGTTCACATCACAGGCAGCAGTGGCAGATAGCAGATCTCAGGATGTGGATTTTCACAACCGGGAGGTCTTTTTTTTGGATGGGATTTTCATGTTCTACCCTTCTTTGTCCTGGGAAAAATATCGGAACTACGTGCAGGTTTAAAAAGGGAGATATTGGGAGAAACATACATCAATAGGGGATTTCCAACAAGCCATGACACCAGAAGGTAACAGGTTTTTTTCAACAACTCCGAGGCAGTGCGCGACGAAACCTTGAAGCAGGTGAGATTTGCCATGGGCTTCGTCCTCTAGATGGCTATGCCTGGCTATGGCTAGCCAAAGATGCCCCAAGTGATGGAAGATGATTTCTAGAAATATCCTATCTATGACTTCTTATAGAAATATCCAATCATAGAAATATCCTATACATATGTATATATATATATATATATCCTATATATTATTTTATACATGATTTTGATGTCAGATGTCCGAAATGACTTGGAAATTGGTCCACTGCTCCACGCCGTGTGCGAAGTTGCCGGTCGCGGTTGCGGATGTTCTCGGCCAAGCCGCGAAGTTTCCCTGAAGTCCCGACCTGATGCAGAAATTGCGAAGAAAAAAACGTGTTTTTTTTCGTGCAGAAATGGGTGGTTCTATGGGGAAATAAGATATTAATTAATGGGATATTAATGGGATTAAATGTTTTTGGTTCTATAATAAGATATTAATGGGTATATGGGGATATAAATCATGGGATAACCAACTGGATATGATAGGGATGTGTCTGAAAATAGGGAATAGCCACCAATGGCCACGTTTAGTGTGGGAAAAGGGATGATACTCCATTGGAGTTTTGCGGTACCCAATACCCCTAATTTTAGGGCCCATATCCCAAATCCAACCAATGGTTGGGGTATCTCCCTTCGAAACGTTGCATCCTTTCTCAATGCTGCTGGACCTGCGGGGTATATGTTGCGGATTTCAGCCTGATTGATAGATTAAGACGTAGGTATACAGACAGATCTACAAATAGGAAAGATCTAGAAGATAGGTTACACAGAACAAATTGACATTGAACTAGATGTGAATGCCCTACATTATGTGACCTTACAGTAAGATGCATCAATATTCGGTTGGCTTAGCTAAGATTAGATGAAAAACCCGACAGACATACAGGCAGATAGGTCGGCAGACAGGTGGAAAGATAAACACAAAAACAACCCGGCGGAAGCGTTACCGGCGTGCGAAAATGATCAAAATTACTACGTCCTCGCAGCGAGGAGCCAGTTTTTGCATTCAAAACCGATCAAAAAAAAGGTCCGTCTACTTTGGGAATGACAACCCTTCCATCACTTCAGCCTCAAAAAGGGCAACCGCAACTTTTTCTCACATTGAAGATCATAGAGCGTAGCATCAAGTTCATGTGGA
>Ga0126342_10013844_pt1 | contig 14266 bp, 6 predicted proteins | sample Cyp1metagenome_FD_92528 | JGI IMG/M metagenome (GOLD analysis project Ga0126342, IMG submission 92528) | Coral microbial communities from Lord Howe Island, Old Settlement Bay, Australia - Cyphastrea 1 metagenome | ecosystem: Host-associated > Invertebrates > Cnidaria > Coral ...
GACCAATGACAGACCAATGACACTTAGATCAAGCCACTTGTTGCCATCCCCTGCCTTGCCCCGAAGATTTGATAGATTCGATGCTGGCTATGCTGGCGGTAGGCAAGAAGTACATCCCGGCAGCCGAGCTGGTCCACATGAGACCCATCCCAGAGCGTCCCTTTGGTGCGGGCCTGGGAAGGGCCCGGGAAGGGCCCCGGGAAGGGCCCGGGAAGCCATGGCTGGGTGGGTAAGAGACTTGGGGATTTTAGACCGAGATCACCAGGCGAAACATACCGGAACTAACAGGTTGAGGAGGTTGAGGACCTGATGATTTTGACCGGCACTGGATTGTTCAACCAACATCAGGGACAAGTTGGAAACGGATGAAACAAAGAAATTAGGACCTGTGAATGAACTGAAGTTTCAAGCTGGTCCCTGACACTTATGATTGGGATTCTGCTTGGTTGGATTTAATCTTTATCAGCTGGGTCACACTTGGTCTTTTGGAGCTCACAAATCAAGCAACAACGCTTGCTATGCATTCGACTTATCCCAGAAAAACTCTTTGATGTGCAGATTCTTGAAGAGTATCTTTGTTTTTGGAGAAACATCTCTGGCTTCACAACTTTGGGAGAATTTACAGGAAACTATGGCTGTCACCATCCTTAACCCTCTGGTTTTGTTTTTTGTTTTCAAGCCATCGAAAAGGAGCCATTTGTAGATGATCTATCTATGAAACATGTACCATAACTCTTGAAAATCACCAGTTTAAATCATTTTCATAGGTAAATCATCTATAAATGGGCCATTTCCCATAGCTATGTTAGTTTACTGGGGTACCATCTTTATTGGCCCAGAGAACCTGCGAGCCTCCAAGGTGGTGTGAGCCATTATACCCAGCACCAAGCAGCTGCTCAAGAGGTGGCACCTGCAGCTGCTCAAGATGAGGCTTTAAAAGGCAACATCAAAAGGAAATTCATGTGGGGATGGGTCAAAACCCTGGTACCTAGTGAACCCCAAAATAGCTGGTAAATGGATGTTCATCCCACTAAAAATGTATCTATAGGTATTGACCCATACCCATGTTAAACCCTAAAAAATAGGCCTTACTAATGCCTTATATATGGATATATGGATATATATATACATACATAGGGTAGGTACCTCCAATTCATCGGTTCCTGAAATGGCTATTGAATGGGACATTTCTAGGGTACTTGGATGCGCGGGCCCCACTTAGTGTATTTTATCCCACCAGTGGGGCCCGCACCCCCAAGTACCCCACCATCTCCAGATGTCAGGCTTTGTTTGACGGTGCCCCAAATTCCGGTGCTTCATCATCATGTTCCATATTCATAGGCACCTTTTCGGTAAACACCCCATCATTGTTAGTATAATATATATATATATATATATATATGTATTTATTCCCATTCTATTCCCTTTGTATTCCTCTCTCTCTCTATATATACATATACAAATGCTTGGTCTTATATCTTTTGTTTGTTGAGATATAGATTGTTGGTGATATATATATATATATACATACACATGAAAATCCCATTCTATTCCCAATGTTCCCATGATATTAGATCTCCATGAATATCCCATGATATTCCCATCCATGATGGGAAGATGAATATCCCACGATATTAGATTGTATCCAATCTATGGGAACATTCGTCTCCCCATACTCCAATTATTCCAATGTATGTGTCCCAGTCGTATCGAATATTTTTTGAAATCCCATAACATTATGATACCACAAAAAATGGGATATTCATGATCTATTCCCATCTAATTTGATATTAAAATATGGTAACATATTATAACCATATTGATATGATGATTTGATATCAATCGATTCCCATAACTCATGGGAATATCGAATATTTTTTGAGATCCAGGTGGATTTCTTGAGATCAGATACCAGAAAAAAATTGTCAATATTGGGAGATTCTTCTGGGGTCGTTTCTCATATCGATTCCCATCCGTCCTCGCTTCGGGCGCTCGCTTCGGGCCGGGTCGCTTTTCCGACATCCCCATAGGCTCGTCACGACTACTTCCCCTATCGTGATGAATTCCATCCCAGGTGGATCTGTTGGAACTGGGACTTTTCGATGGGTTTTCGAATTGGTGAATCCTGGGAACAAAAACGTTGGCGAAGATTGTTTGATTGATGGGTTTTCTATGGTTGAACATGGGTTTTAATATGGTTGATGGGTTTTATGGGTTGAATATGGCTTCTATATGGTTTTTAATATGGTTTGATTGATGGTTCGATTAGTGGTTGATCATGGGATGACATGAGATTTTTATGGTGACAAAATGTGATTAAAAATCTGGGTTTTATAACATAGCTAACATAGCTATTGAAAATGGCCCAGTTATAGTTGATTTACCATAAAAAATGGTGGATCTTTCCATAGTTATGTAAACGTTTACCAGAGGGTATCTCTGATTATCATTGATGATCATTGATGGACATATGGAGGTTTCCATAGTCTCTCGGGGGTACCCCTGAAAATCGCTGGAGAGTTTATTTCATTGTATTTCATGGAAAATCCGAAACTACAATGGATATGAACTGGGGGTAGCCCTATGACTTAGAAAACTTCCTGGCATGGATCAGTATGCATTATGGATCAAGATTAAAGACCCACGGGACCACAGATCTACGTATGGCTAGTATTGACTATATTTTTGGGTACCTAATTTTGACCCATCTCCATATGGCTTGTTTATAGAAATGCCCAAAAAAACAAATCTCGTTTTCAAGAAGTTGATTAGTTGATTGTAGTTCTCTTTATGTTGCAATTTTTGGATAGACCCATGCAGCTTTGGGTTCTCTCTTGAGAACCCCCTCCAACCAACTTTTTTCTAACTTATGTCCCCACATTTCTTGACAGGCTCAAGGGGTGATTCCAATTTTTAATGACGATTTTGTTGGATTAACATCCACATGGTTGGGCAGACCCACCTTTCTGCACCCTGCCAGGCTTGCCATCTTTTCCATTTTTGGTGGACTTCCTAGGTTTGAGTGTTCAGAACCTCTGATGGTTGATGATCAGTTTGGGGATTATACTGTGACTATATTACCTAATATATGTGGCAGATGATCACAATTATGGGACATGCCTCTTATCTAGCCAGAAAATGATCCTCCTTTTGGAAGTAAACATTCAGTAGTCATTTCAACCATTGATAATATATATATATATCTATATCTATATATTTATATTGTATATACTGTATAATGTATATATAAATATATATTACTATTTCTACAATGTGATATATGCATTACTTTTCCTATTCTTTTCCCATCAATCCCGATGACCTGGGGATTCTCATCCATTTTTCGCAGGTCCAAGCGTCTTCTCTACGAGATGGCGCTGAATGCGGTAGATGACAGGTGTGCAGAGAGTTCTGAAATGTTATTGAATGTTAAAACATGCTAAATATGTTGGACTTAAGTGATTTTCCATAAAAAATGGGATACTAGTTAATCTTTAAATCCTGGTTAGTAACAGGTTAACGATTAGAGATACTGGGATACTGGGTGGACGAGTGAACTTCGACACCAGGTGGTCCAGCCTTTAAATGCGATTTTTCATATGTTGGACAGTGATTTTCCATGAAAAAAATACCCTCTGGTTATGACTAACATAGCCATGGAAAGATCCACCCATTTTTAAGAACGGTAAACCATCTATTTCGATTAGGGCCATCTATACCATGGCGAACTGTTAGTCATAACCAGAGGGGTAGTTGGGGTTATGGGAATGATGCGAGAATTCTTGGAATATCTGGGAAAAAATCCTTGGGATCCATGGTAAAATCATCGACTGATGTTCCCAACAGTCGTAGTCCAGGACGCACCGAGCTGAGGAGCTGAGTCCAGTTTTTTCGTTTTCTGAGTTTTCCATACTGTAGGATGAAGCGAACCTTTCGCCTTGAACATGTTTTTTTTCTTCCCCGTAATTTCATGGATGAAAAAACCCATGGGTTTCTTGTAGTGTCCGAAACTTTCCATGTCTTTCGGCGCCGCTTCGTTTTTCGGCGCCAGAAAGAGCAACGTCTCGGAAGAGACTCGGAGTTGCTTTACGCTACCCAGCAGCGTCAAGGTGGGATGGAGCTGAAAAAAGTCGCGTGCGGCTGAAAATCATGTATTCTGTGATTTTTATATATGGATTTTACATGGGTTTTATATGGATTTTACAGTAGATTTTACGATTTTACATGGTTCATCTCTGGATGTTTTCATACGCCACGGGCCCCACGGGCCAACCTGTCAGACGACTTGACCATGGCACATTCGTGCCGCGAAGAAATTGGATCCAGAGATCCTGAGAGTTAGCTATCGGCTAGATGATGGGTGAGCGAACATCTGAGATTTTGATCTACCCTCTGGTTATGACTAACAGTTTGCTATGGAAAATGGCCATAGAAATAGTGGATTTTCCCATTGAACATGGTGATTTTCCATAGTTATGTTAGTTTACCAGAGGGTACCCCCTGGTTATTTAACATAGCCATGATGATGATAAGGGGATAATGTTATGTGATTTTAATGAATATACCATCTGATAATGACTAACAGTTCGCCATGGAAAGATCCACCCAGTTTTAATAGGTAAACCATCTATTTCTATGGGCCATTAAAACCATGGCGAACTGTTAAATAGCCAGAGGGTAGGACAATTCTAGCCATTAAAAAGTACCCTGGTTAATTGATTGCTATAGGGGATCAAAAACTACCTGGTTTACTGGCGATTATGATTGCCATAGTAGGGAAACCGTTTTCAACCAACTAGTATGTCATGAGATGGGATAGGGGTATTTTTAATGGTTCAATTGGCATTTTAAGCAACAAACATGGGATGTGAAAAGCTTTGGCCACATGCTTTTGAAAAAGACACATGTTTGCTTCTTTTATCTCTTCAAAGTAAATCTCTTTCACCTACAACAAACACAGGGGAGAGCCGTGCCGTTGCCATCCGTCGGATCCGTTGCCCTTGTTTTGCCCCTGTCAGTCCCACAAGTCCCAGAGCACGGAGCAAAGCGTGGTGTCACAGCAGGGAACCTCAGCCCAGCGGAGCTTCAGGGATGGTCAAAGGGGAATCCTCCGGCGCCTTGCCGCCGGACATATCAAGCGACCAAATCAGATCCCAACGAGGCAGCTTCAGAATCCAGGTTTTGAGCCTAAAAAAAAGGTGAGGCTCAGTGAAAAGTTGGTACCTCAACTAGTTCGTTATAGCCACACCCAAATTGCCAAAGGTTCGCCAAGTTATTTGCATCAACTTAGCTACTTCTTCGGGCCTCACCTTGTAAGTCTAGTTATTATGTGTTAAAATCAACACAAAAACACCTTAGTTAACTTTTGTTTCCAAACACAATCATTCCAAAGAACGGGGATATACCGATATATCCAATGCCTACTGGTGGTGTACCCATTCCGATATTTCTCCGTATCCATCACCTAGGCATCGCTCCCTCTCCAGTTCCAGATTGCCGACCGATTGAGCCCCAGGGATGAGCTGTGACGTTTGTGCCGGGCGTTTTGTTTTTGATTTCCGTCCTCAAAATGATGATTTTGTGATGACTCTACTAGTAACTAGATATTTGTACCCATTTATGTTTTTTTGCTTCCATTTTTTTTCATCGGTTCATCTATTGATTGATTTCTCAGAGAATTGTCCTCTCAACTTGCGTCGCGGTGCGTGCCAGGGTGACTCTCTGCGTGTGGGTGGCGGCAAACCGGGTGCTTTGGCACATCGCCGAGCACAAGCATTCTTCAGGCGGGTGGGAAAAAGATGATGGTTCCGTGCGTTCCGTGCCCATTATCCCATTGGAATGGGAGAATTTTCTGGTTCCCTACTGTAAACTGTTTGATGTGGAAAAGCCCACAGTTTGTAGATCATTTTCCAAGGGAAACCCTGGGTGAAAACCACATCGAACTGTTAGTTCAACCCAAGGTAGCTTTTTAAGAGACCCTTGAGCTCGAAAGGGTCAGGGTCGATGTTGGAGCAATTTTGAAGTTGGTCCAAGACTTGGGAAGTTGTTGGCAGAGACTGCACAGGTCTTGAATATGTGAAGTCAGTATGGTGACCACATTCTTTACTTCATTGTTTGACATTCACGCAATTGTTTGGATCGCAGAATTGATTGAAGGGAAGAATTGGAGGAACCACCTATGGTACCAATGAGTTTCTGTTTTGTTGAGTAAGAGGTCCATATTTCCATGTCACTCTCATTAATATATTTCCCCTATCGAACTTGGGTCCAGTACAATGGGATAGGGAATAGTCTGAGTACATTAGAAATATTATTATATATTATTGTTATATTATCAATGATTATATATATGAGTACAATCTGTCAACATAATCCCAATCTATTATAATCTATATATGGAACAGTCTAAAGATTGCTTATCCTCAGTCATTAATCTGCAGAAAAAAATCATCGAATCCCATCCCTCGAACAAATAGGGCTTGGAGTCCGTATACGGCAAAAAAATAAAGTGTATGGTCCCAGATGGGATTCACCAGTTACAACCGTATGTTATACCCATGTTATATGCCATAAACCATATCATAACCATATTATACAACCATATTATAGAACCATATTATACAACCATATTATAACCATGTTATACCCATAGGCCCGAATATATTATAGCCATGTTATAACCACGTTATCATCCCACATTTCCACAGGTCTCCGAGCCAGTCCCATGTGGATCGTCCCCTGGCTGGGAAGGGTTGGGAGAACTGGGACGAGGGAGAAAAATAAGCAGAAAATGCTTGGAATTCAATGGCTTTTTACTGGAAAAACGGTGTGTTAGATGGATTTTATACTGGGAAAACAGGGATTTGATCTGGGAGCAGTGGAACTTTCAGCTGGGCATTGGATGGTCTCCAAGGCTGTCGATTTGACCCAAGTCCTGAATGAGAAGAAGAAGAAGAAGAAGAAGAATAAGAAGAAGAAGAGGAAGAAACCGAAGAAGAAGAAGAAGAAGAAGAAGAAGAAAGAAGACCAAGAAGAAGAAGAAGAAGAAAGAAGAAGAAGAAGAAGACGAAGAAGAAGAAGAAGAAGAAGAGGAAGAAAACGAAGAAGAACAAGAAGAAGAAGAAGAGAAGAAGAAGAAGAAGAAGGAGAAGAAGAATAAGAAGAATAAGAAGAATAATAAGGAAGAGAATAATAATAAGAAGAAGAAAAAGGAGAAGAAAAAGGAGAAGAAGAAGAAGAAGAAGAGGAGGAAAAGAAGAAGAATAAGAAGAAGAAGGAGAAGGAGAAGAAGAAAACGAGGAGGTCAAGAAGAAGAAGAATATAAAAAAGGAGGAAAAGAAGAGGAAGAAGAAGAAGAAGAGGAAGAAGAAGAGGAATACTAATAATAAGAGGTGGAAAAAGAAGAAGAAAAAACATATTAGTAGCAATAATAAGGATGATCATAATATAATAGAAATAGGAAGAAGAAAATGAGAAAAGAGGAAGAAACAGAACAGAAGAGTACCTATTATGAAAAGTTTCACCAAAAGACTGAAAATGCCAGAGAAGTGTAAAGGCTTAAACTTGAAGAATTGCAGAATGCTACAGCAACTGGACAAGCCTGAGAACATATGGGCTTGCCTGAGAATAGGCTAGCTCAAAATCCAATGATTAATCCGAGACTGAGGAGAATGGTACGTGAGCATGAACGAGAAAGAGGGTCCAGCAGCCATTTACACCACAGTCAGCCCCTCAGCATTGTATCCAGCCGTGATTCGCGAGGAAAAATGCCACTTTTGAGAAACCTGGTGGTTGATAGTAGTGGGCTTTGATAGTATTGTTAAGTTACTATCTTAAAATGGTAAAAACAATTTTGATATCTAGTCATAACTCATATGTCACTTATCATGATATTGAGATTACGATTACTGTTATATATATATATATGGGTATGGGTCAATACCTATAAGTACCATTTTTAGTGGGTTATTCACATCCATAAATCCCAGCTATGAATTGGGGTTCACTAGGTACCAGGGTTTTGACCCATCCCCATATATATTTATATATCGGCATGACATTTTTCACCTGTCACCCGCTGGCGTTTTTCCGGCAGAACTATCGTCCGCGCTTCTACAAAGACAGCTTGGACAGCTACAGCCAGGCCCTGGCGGAGGCGTGCCGCGAAAGCGCGAAGCCGCGAAGCCTGTGGCTTGCTATTACTATCCATAGTCTATGGTATTTGGTTTATTTGGGGGTACAGTACCATATTAATATATACATACACAATATATTATATAGAAATATATATATATACATATTTACAATTTTATATAATTATATATGTCTGTAACCATGGTTAGCAATAGCAACCCCCAAATAACTGTCGTAACTGGTAGCTATTGTTTATGGATGTGGCAATTAAAACTGTGGTTTTTATGAGCCCACTATCCGATAGAAAGAGGTTAATGTTCTCACAGTTTTAGTCGGATTTGACCAACTTTGATCTTTTGGGGGGCTACTATAAGCATTTTGACCATCTGGTTTGACATAACATATATATATATATATATATTATATATATTATATATATATATTGATATCTGAGAGCCTAATGGAGATTTTTTTGGGTCACAAAGCAGGGCTTTCACCCCAAAAAGTGGGGTGTTTAGCCAATGAACATATGGGGATTCGACCATTTTAAGCAACAGCAAGTTTTGAACCCAGCACCGCATTTGGCCTGGGCCCATTTTTGTTTTCTAACAGCTGCAAAGTGATCCCGGTGCAACCGCCCGCTGCATCGAAACTTCAGATTCTTGCGTCTGCTGCAAAATCACTATATTGTATACATATTGTAATATATTTTTAGATCATGTGCCATTCCATTTCATCGGTGCCATCGCCCAGATGTCCGCTCTATTAGATGGCGAAAGAGAAACACAACCTCGGACGAGGACGAACAAGTAGGTGCGATGCTCCGATGCCGTTGGACTCAACAGCCGAGGTTTGATCAATGGATGATTATGGGTGATAATTACTACAGTTAACTGTTAACTTGTTGTTTTTACATGTCGATTTTTCTGGCGTACTTGGAGAATCATCCCAGGGAGATCGGGGTGAAGGCAACTACCGTACCCGGTAGGTGATCTCGTTCGTCCCCGATTCCCTAGGGTTATCCCATGAAAAAAGTGGCACGAAGCCGCCAAACATTCAGCACTAGCGGGGTGATCCTCCAAAGGTTGTAAAATCATGTAAACTCCCATCAATGCATGGCGAACCAAGAGATTTTTTCAGAACCGACGGTTTCTCCTCAAAAAACAGGGTAAAAAAGGCCGAACTCACAATTTTGGAACAGGGGAACAGGATGATCAACCCATGTCAAGCCCTGCTGTGCCGCAGGCGATGGTGTGAGCTGGTGTAGCTGGTTGACAACCACAATGTAACTTTTGGTGAAAAGGAAAGCATGGTTTTTAGCCCCAAATTGATTGGGTTTTCCTGCGCATTCTCCCTGACACACAGAGGAACATCCTGCATAATCCTGCCAAAAACAAGCTTTTTGCAAAACGGTTTCCTCTACACTTCAAGTTTCACTGTGTGCCCCTGCCCGCAAATGCGGCTTGCTCGCACAAACATCACGCAATGCGCATGCGGAAAGGGAGGTCGACTGGGGGGTGGTCAGCGATCTCGTCAAAGAGCTGAGTGGGAATCGAGTGATTTGCAAGATTACTCAGGAACCACAATCATGAACCATACCCCCAATACTTCCCCAACCATCGACCAGTTTGGGGTCACAGTTAAGACAATTTCATCAACCACTACTATTGGGAATAGTTTATAGCCTGGATTCCGCAGAAACTTTTTTTGGTGCGAGTTGCAGATAGCTCAAAGAGCAGCTGTGGTTTGTTGATTTTGTTCATCTTGAGCCATTCCTTGTGGCCACGGCAATTCCTGCCACACGACAAGCCGCAGTTTCCGAGCGATTCACCCGAGTTGATTTAGTTTGCTCCAGAGGCCAGGGATGGGGAAAATGAAGTTTTAAACCATTGAAGTTCTGGAGTTTTCACATACTTTTCAGCTAGCAGAGCCACATTGCCCGCATTGCATGATTACTGTAGATATATCTCATTGCATCGCCATCAATATTCGATGAAGTGATTATCATCACCAAGAATGCCATAGAAAAAACCATGATTTATCACTATCATCCATTTTATTGTGGTATTTTCCATGAAATTAACCATCCAGGAGATGGCGCACAAGTTGACGCGTTGGAGCGTTGGGCTCGACAGATGAAAACAGATGGGGTTGACGATGTTGATGTCACTTTTATAACTCGTTAGTAACTATGGTTATATATATGGGATATCAATGGTGATTGGGATATAGTCACTTAATTTATATGCTTGTATAGTCACTTCACTTAGAGGCCATTGATATATGAGCTATTTTTTGACTATAACCAACATCTATGGTGATTCTATAGTTATAACATGTTATAACCAATGGTGACTATAATATCTATTGATCTCATTTAATTTCTATAGCCACCTAATAAATCATTGACTAATGGTGACTGCTTGGAGGTTCTGAGGTTTATGGATGTGTATAGGGGATAATAACTATATTTATATAACTGGGCTCAATGTTTACTAATGTCTATAGCTGGCTTAACTACTTGGAGGATCATCCCAAGAATCGTGAGTGGTGCGTGTAAACATGGGCTTAGTTTATATGGGGATGGGTCAAAACCTTGTACCCCTGGTGAACCCCAAAATAGCTGGGATTTATGGATGTTCATCCCACTAAAAATGGTATTAATAGGTATTGACCCATACCCATATAATGATTTACAAATCGAATCATCTACTGAATGCGGACTTAGGATCACCGGATCACCAGGCTTTTTTCTATCAGTGGGATGATCCTCGTGGTGATATGTCCCATGTCCCAACTTTTTTTAGTTGCTGAAGTCTCCGTGAAGCCCCATATAAACCATGGCTACTTGAGCAATGTTCGAAACCCCTGTTGGTTGATTAATGATGATGGGGGTTGTGCTACCCTGGATGTTTGTTGGGGATTGTCATAATGAGGAAATCCATGGAAATCCGTTCTCAACCAGCCCACGGATCGTTGCTCCAGTAACCTCCTGGGTGATCGTTGGTCGTCCCCGATTTAGAAAGGTCCCTTTTTTCAGATGGCTTATCCCATCGTGGCTTATCCCACATATATATATACATATATATATACATATATATATATACATATATATATATAGATGGCTTAAAACTATTAAAACATCTATGGTCTGTGCTTACCACTTAGGATCTGTGGGATTGTCCTCCAAGCCAAACCCACTCAATGCCATAAATGGGAAGGATGAACATCCATAGATCGCAGTTATTTTTGGGTTCACCAGCGGATCCCATGGGTTTGGGCTTATGCCCGAATGATCTTTTTTTTTTCTAACAATCGAATGAGTGGAGAATCCAACGTTGCAATATTCGAATATTCGAATATTCGGGGAAATGAATGGTGAAATCTGAGATTGGCATTGTGAATCCATGTTTTTTCCAAATTTCAGACAGTTGGGGTTCCCTGAAGACTGGAAGTTTTCGCAGCCGCAAAGGACCAAGGACAAACAGAGGAGGGGCCAAGCCGACAAACAATGGACTCATTGAATGAGACCAAAAAGCGCAGCTGCAAAGAAGCCAAGACAGACACGACCGCCGCAGAAAAAAACAAGAACCAGTGCCGCAGGTGGAGGCTTGCCAGCTGCGTGCCCTGCACAACGGCCGTGAGAACAGAGTCAGACGCGCCAACAACGGTTCTCGCGGACCGTGCAAGCCAGCTCCTAACGGAGACTCGGCAGCACCCACCGCGAAACCACCAGCAACAAAGGCGCCAAACGGCACAGGACCCCGGACATGCAGCTCGATTTAGCTCGATTTTTATTTGCTTTGGGGACTTGAGAGCCTTACCCAAGATAAATGTCATATCAGAGGATGCTTTTGATGGTTTCAAATCTGAAGTTTGTAAACCAAGTGAAAATGGAGGTGCGGCGTAGTTCTGTTCTGGGGGAAATTCGAGCCGTTGGACTCTGAGATCTGATCTGTGAAACAACAAGATGGGGTTATATAAGCCAGGTTTTTACGGAATTGTCCACAAAATTGTATTGGGCATGTGGTTGTGACACCGGAAACTAGGAAGGTGAAGAATTCAACTTGCAAATGGCTTGACCATTTTGGACTTGCATCTTCCACCAGTTCTGGTGTTTTGCATACTGATGCTGAGAGGGCAGTTTCAGAATTAGTTGGCACGAGTGCTGGGAAGTAAAGATTCATTGTGCGATGTGCACGACCTCAACAACATCAGTCCAATGGAGGTGCAAGATCAGAAGGTTATGTCAAATGCTACAGATTGCGTTGTGCGGTGAGCCCATTTCAAAATTTTCAAGTAGCATCCTTAATTGGCGACCTAAGCACGCAGGAGGTGCTGGACGGCTACCGCCGCGAACGGCGGCGCGTGGTGCGTCAGCAAAAAGCCTTCCAAAAGGCCAATCAGAAGACGCTGGGCTGGAGCGTCCTCACACACTGGCCCACGAGGACACTAACCGCAAGCATCAGGTCACGAACTGACATGCGGAGTACCTCCCAAACAAAGCCATCTCTGCGATTTTTTGGTTTATTTGGTACCTTCTTTTAGAGTCCTTGACGTTTTTTTGCATGATTAGAGACTAAACAGATTAGAGGTTCCCCAAAAACGGGGATAGAGATATGTTATATACTAACCGTACTGCTTGCTGAAGGGAACATTTACAACAAGTCCCCAAAGATTTGGATGGCAATCCCTGGCCGGCCCTTTCTACAAACCCAGTGGAAGTTGGCAAATATGGAATTCGACCATTTATTGATGATTTTCCATGATTTCGTCCATAAAAATAGGCTCCCCGCAAATCCGATAGTTACTCATCATTCTCCATATTCTGTTTAACATTTCAGAATACAATTAGCAAAATAGTCCAGCCGTTAATCATCATAAGTAAGATTAACAATAAGTACTGAGATACCATAAGTTAATCATTCTCCATCTTCCCAATCGGACTTAAAACGTTTTTCGGATTTTCCCAGTTTATAACTTGCCGATGGCCAGCCTTAGGTCAGTGCGGCAATGCTTCCTCTCAGACCTTTGAGGCACGGATCCATCGAGTGGAAATTTCCATCGTTCCTAAGTGGATGCCACTTACTCTCTGGTAATTTGTTACAGTTTGCTATTGAAAATGGCCCATAGAAATAGTTGATTTAATTGATTTACTTGTTAAAGATTGTGATTTTCCATAGCTATGTTAACTTACCAGAGGGTAGGGTTTGTGAAACAGTACTGTTAAGTACTTTCTAATCGCGTATTAAGTATTGTTTGACAAATGGTGATACTTCAGCAATCGTTGGAACTTTGACAGATATTAACTTAGCCAGCAACTTTTAGACCGGCCGTGTCGGGAATCGGTTTCGCTCCTTTCTCATCATTTTCGTTCACCTTACCTTTGTGGGAAACAGTTTATGGCATTGTCCCTGCGGATTAAAAATTCAATGCTAGATTCCCAGAGCCATTGGTTTTGGTTGTTTCTAGTAGTAAACCATCCTATGTTTTGGGTACCCAACTTTGACCCATACCCATCTCACTTGCCAATATCGAAAAATCCGCAATATTTTGGAAAGCTATACGCATTTTCTTCTGCCATATTCGTGGTTTAAACTTAAGGTTTGCTGAAATTTGATCTCCGTTTCCGCTTTGAAAAACCTAAGTTCTTCGAGTTTTTCGGTTAGGCGCAGCCTCACTGCATCTGCGCCCAGCAACATCGCCTGCATCTTTGATGCGGTGAAGTGAGAGCTCTCAGGGCGGTCGCTGCCAATGATGGTTATATGGGGTTATACTATCCAATGTGTAAATATATGCATATACGTGTATATATATTTATATGTATATCCACATGTATTTGTAAATGTGTATATATGTATATTTGTATTTATAAATAGCATATATGCATATATGCATATATGTAAGTATGTATGTATGTATATATGTAAATATGTAAATATGTAAATATGTAAATATGTAAACATGTAAATATGTATACGTGTATATATGTATATATGTATATGTGCATACATGTCTATATGTCTATATATATATGTATACTTGTATATGTGTATACATGTATATATGTATATGTATATATGTATATATGTATATATGTATATATGTATATATGTATATATGTATATATGTA
>Ga0126342_10013845_pt1 | contig 14266 bp, 10 predicted proteins | sample Cyp1metagenome_FD_92528 | JGI IMG/M metagenome (GOLD analysis project Ga0126342, IMG submission 92528) | Coral microbial communities from Lord Howe Island, Old Settlement Bay, Australia - Cyphastrea 1 metagenome | ecosystem: Host-associated > Invertebrates > Cnidaria > Coral ...
AATATATATATATATAATATATATATACAATATATATATATACAATATATATATATATATTATAATGTATAATATACAATATATAATTTATAATATTTATATGTATTATAATATACATATAATATAAACACACATATATATATATATTATAATATATATATATGTATATATATATAGATAAATATACACATACATATTCATCCTCAAAATTGGACAAGTTCACATTCCAATGACCAAGGTTTTGTGGATCTTCTGAGCTTGGTTTCCTCCATGACACGTCAATGTCCTGCGTGAATGCGATTACTTGGGGGTGCGGGCCCGACTTAGTAAATGGGTCAAAAACCACCAGTTAGATTACTGGAATATCCCCATTTGTATATGGCCATTCGTGTCAAGGATTATGACCATGAAAAACTTTTGGCGGGCCCCGAAGGAAAACACATACAGTAATTCTTTAATTAAATGCACCCTGAATCCTTGTTTAGTATTGGATCTCTTCGTTTTGGTGGCCCACACGGGGGAGATTCAAGAGTAATAGTAGAGGGATGGGATATTTGTAAACGGCTTGCCCCGGCAGAGGTGGCCACCTTCAGATAGCATTACGTTGGTTTTTAACAGCTATGATTTATGGTAGATATATCATGATATAATCCGTAGTTAATAGTTTAAGGCCCCCCAGTTACAAGTTGGTTATGGTTTATAAGTTGGTTTTAATGGCTATGGTTAATGGCCTTCATTATAACCAACTTCTAACTGGGCCCTCACCTTGAAAGTGGGGACAGCTACATCAGTCATGGCAGGCTCTTCTATGGCTTGTCCACGCCTTTTCTACGGCCACCCGGTGGGGAGGCGGGGTTTACATCGCCGGTCTAATGCAGGTCTGATAGAATTGGAATTTGTGGCTAAGTACATGAAACTACATGCAATTACATCATTTTCAGACAAACTCATATTTGGATGTGGGTTTGGGTACGTGGAAAAGAAATCGCACTGGATCACTTTGTGATATATGATATGAGTGGATTTCTGAGACATCTTTATAGACATCCCATAGATTTCATGTATAGCTGGACCAGTCATGGCGACATGAACCACTTGACGAACGATTCTGACATCCAATTTGGGAGGATCTGATGGTCCACTTCCTATGCCCTAATAGTTACTACCATCTGGTTATGACATTCACAGCTTGCCATGGAAAGATCCACCATGCTATTAAGTTCGGTAAACCATCTATTTCGATTAGGGCCATGGCTTCCATGGCGAACTGTGAATGTCATAACCAGATGGTAGGCCTTGTTTTTTGGTCGTGATGATTTGGTGAGCCAACCCCTAGTCCCAAACTGGATCAAGACATGGGGGTACTACCGTGCCTGGTTTACCATTTGGTAATTTGACATAGCGAACATCCACAGTTTTGATCCGTAAATCATCTATACCATCTGGTTATGACATTGCCAGTTCGCCATGGAAGCCATGGCCCTAATCGAAATAGATGGTTTACCGTTCTTAATAGCATGGTGGATCTTTCCATGGCAAACTGTTAGTCATAACCAGAGGGTAAATTTGGGCAATTTTACAGCTACATCCACCCAAAACTCCTCCATCTGGTACCCGGTAGTGTACCCAGACAGAGTAAAACAGGCCAGCTTGGACATGAAAAAAAGGTCCAGGTTTTGTTTTTGAGATTCTATGTCATGATGTCTGGCTGGGAAAACGTAGATGTGGGTAAACCCAGATCTGACAAAAATAACTCGCGATGGTGTTAAGATGGGGCCAGCTTTTTTCGCTGAACCCGCGATGCTAGTCATATCGGCAGTGCCAATCATATCCCCATTCTGGTAGGTTCTGTGTCAATCCATTCTATCTCATATATGGAGGTTTCCTAAAATAGGGGTACCCCTAAATCATCCAAATTACTAGGATTGTCCAGTATAAACCGGCTAAACACCTCATTTTGCCCGAGGCCCGAGGCACTCTCAAAATACGGTAAATTACTTGTCATTCTGCAATTGTGCGACATTGCACATGTCATCCTGAACCCTGTCATACTAAAGCTGTAAAGCCCTAAAATCTCCAGCCCTACACCCTAAACTCCAAAAACATCAAAAAAAGCATGAGAAATCAAGGAAACAACTCCAAACGCAAAACACCAAAATCCTAAAATCCTAATTCTTAAACCCGAAAACCTTAAACCCAAAAGTGATGTTGGGCGAAACGAGGTGTCTGCATGTATATGTACATATTGTACACACACATATATATATATATATATGTGGTGATTTTGTATTTCGAAACCTGACAAGCTAACAGATTGCTATTTTTTGCAGGGGGCAATCTAAGATTGGCAACGTTGTGAACAGATTTCTGAAAACCTGTTGGTTGCATCTTGCTTAGTCAGTTTCTTTTCCCCATCAGGGTGATAGAATCGAAACCATTCAGGATTTAAACATATACTTTATCTCCTCATCATGGATTTGGAGTTTCCAGTCCATACTCTTGCTACGATCTTGAGAAAAAGAGAGTTCGCGGCTTCGCACGGGAATTTCTCTTCAAGACGAGTCACGCACGAAACGACACAGACGAGATCCAACATGTCATGTGCAGTTGAATCATGCATCAGCATTTCGTGTCAGGGGCTTGGGGCTCATAGGAGCGGTGCGCAATTTGCAGGTCTACCTCCATATCTTTGAGAAACCAGCGAAGGTTTTAGCGACAAAGGAAACAGCAATTTGTTTTAAGGTGGCTGACAACTTCACAATTTCAATAGCAGACTTGAAAAAACAAATCACCATCCTCCTGAAAAACCATGGCCGATGATGAGGGAGACAAGAAGGAAGACCTTTTGAAACGGAAGAAGCAGGATACGTCCAAGCCCGCCTCTGGAAAGTTCGATGTTCCGATCCCACCATACCTGGTGACGGCTGGCATCTTTTGTGACGCCAACTCTGACGGGACTGTTCCACCCGGAGCTTTCCTTCTTTACCATGGACCTATGCAGACAGGTCGGGTTCAACAGATTTCCGGAGAAGGTTCCGGAGAAGGTGTCGGAGTTTTTGGTGCAGAGCCAGGTCAGGTTCAACAGGGTTCCGGAGAAGGTTCCACGTCAAGCTCTGGGAGGCTTTGGTGCAGAGCCAGGTCAGGTTCAACAGTGTTCCTGAGAAGGTTCGGAGAAGGTGTGGGAGGCTTTGGTGCAGAGCCAGGTCAGGTTCAACAGGGTTCCGAAGAAGGTTCCGGGAGGCTTCGGTGCAGAGCCAGGTCAGGTTCAACAGGGTTCCGAAGAAGGTTCCGGAGAAGGTTCTGGAGGAGGTTCCGGGAGGCTTCCAGGTCAGGCTTTGGTGCAGAGCCAGGTCAGGTTCAACAGGATTTGCGGCCATTTAATTCACGGACAGCCAGCTGAGGTGTTTCCAGCGCTTGGCTTCGCAGCACGCTTCAGAAAGATTTGTAAATAAAATGTTGCGGCTGTTGGGGATACCACCGAAGCTTATTTCTACTAAGGGAAATCTACGGCTGCTCTTTGTCAAATGGTGATGGCCAGGGACGATTCTGCTTACCGTTATGGTGCCTCGTTTTGTGAATAACCATTTGCCTATTCATGCCCTTTACATGAAGGGACTGGGGAGTCAGCAGAACTCCAATTATTTATGGATGAATTCCATCTTTTATAGTTTAATGTTGGATGGTATTGACAGCTGTTGAGATTGTAAGCCCATACTATTAGAGCTTCTTTGCGGATCCTTCCGAAAATATCGTTTGGTCAAACGGGATCGGTATTCCAGTTTCTGTGGGGCGCTCTCAGGATCTTATATTATCATTCTATTCCAGTACCCTCTGCTAATCTTACATGGCAATGGGAACTGCAAGTTCCAACACATTTATTACTGTAATCATTTGCGATCTACAACTGTTTTTTTGATTGCCATTTTAGGTGTTTGTCCTTTTGCGCTTTTATTGTCTCACCTTCATGGTGTTCGATCAAATTGACGATATGCATAAACATCCATTCTTTGCTTTTACTGTCATAACTCTTCGATTTAAATAAGAAATGTTCCACCCACGAGGCCAACCAAATGTACATATACATATGCTGTATAGATGTGTACCATGTTGTCCCTCCAAGAAGCCGCCCATCCATTTGACGTTTTGCCCAACTGGGCACTCATCCATTGATCGCTTCTTGCTGGTGCCATGAATCAGTCATAATTCGGCAACACCCACGCATCGCCATCATGTCATTGAGGATGATGATGATGATGTTGTTGATGATGTTGTTGTTGATGATGATGAAGATAAATGCTGACGACGATGATGACCATGATCATGACGAGGAGGATGATGATGATGAGGATAAGGACGAAGAGGACGAAGAGGATGAAGAGGATGAAGAGGATGAAGAGGATGAAGATGATGAAGATGATGAAGAGGATAAAGAGGATGAAGAGGAGAGGAGAATGAAGAGGAGGATGGTGCTGACGATGAAGATGAAGATGACGATGACGATGATGATGATGATGATGATGACGATGCTGGCGGTGAAGACGATGTTGATGCTCCGATCTGTACCCTTTGAACAACACATGCTGATGAGAATGATGACGGTGAACCGCGCATGATGATGAGAATGATGATGGCGATGAGGAGGAGGATGATGCTGTAACGGTTTCCAACCTCAGACCCGTTGAATCATGAGGATGGTGCTGATGAGGATGAAGATGAGGAGGATGATGATGAGGAGATTGAGGATGATGATGACAATGAAGACGACAACGACGACGACGATGATGATGATGATGATGCCAAGGGGATGATGATGATGATGAGGAGGAGGAGGAGGATGACGATGACGATGACGACGATGATGATGTTGATGATGATGGCGGCGACGACGATGTTGATGTGCACGCTGTTTGTGTTTCCAACCCGTGTTGCCATTTGGTCCAGCAGTTTGCAACGCATTCTTCGGTCGGGTTTCTTGAGTTACATCATCGCGCGGACCCAGTTGGACCGGGCGTGAATGAGAAGAGTTCCCAAATTCGCTCAGGACAAGTTCCCAAACAATGCTTTCTCATGTCTCCCTAGAGTTGAGGGTGGCAACGCATGACATGCTCAGGTCATGGGACAAGTTCCAGCCGGACACCCACCAGAGAATCATTTCAGAGGCTGCCTGCAGGTGAGTGCCTGCAGGGTGTTGTAGACAATGACGCGCCTCAGGCAAAGCATGGACATGCACTGCTGAAGGAAGAAAAGCTTCGGCAGCTGAGCGCCATGCACTCAGTCCCATCTGTGAATCTGCTGGTGGTTCTCAGGGGTCACGCGTGAGATACCTTCAGGCGTGGAACCAGCGCAAGCACTACCGACAAGTCTTGCGACTGGGCAAATACGATGGACGCTCCCTTCATTTCGTTTTCGGGCCCTTTCTTGATCCTGACGACTTCAATGTCGTTTTGGTGCGCGTGATTTTGATTTTCGGCAGGCTTCGCGCCCTCCATCCCACCCTAATTTTTTGGCAGGCTCAATATGAAGAAATGGCCGATGGCGAGGAGTTTAGCCTTGTGAGAACTCCTGGTGAAAACCCCTTGGGTTGGCTTCTGTGATTGCCATCAGGACCTGGTCCTCCTCTTGATCCAGGCATACTTACCTGGATTTTTGCCTGGAGATCGGGCCTTTTGCTTCCCTTTACGGTTTGGAAGAGGTGGGGTACTCCAGTGCTTTTGTTTCCTGGGTGCTAGGGGTTTGATTCAGGCGCAGTTGGTGAGGGGAAAGTGCTCGGCAGGCTGAGGGCCGGCGTTCACTTTCTCCCCGCTTCTCCAAGGGCTTCTCCAAGGACGCTCCAGGATCGCCCTTGAGCCGCACCACGTTTTTCTCTTTTTCGTTCAACTCACAACCATTGCTGAGAGCACTTTGCACGTTCCCTTTGCATATGTATGTTTTCGCGCATGATCCGTTTTCGTTTGTTAGGGCAGATTTTCCTTCCAGCATTTTGAGCCCTCTTGGCATGCACTGCTGACGTGTAGCCCATAGGCTGTATAGCGGACTGCATTTCGCTGGTCAAAAAATCTCCTCATCATTGAGCTATTTGCAGCTAGTTGTTGCGAATCCCAAAAGCGAACATTTCAGATGGTCTTTCATACTCTCATCATCTCAGATTCAGATATGGGTTTCTCTGAAAATTGGGTACCTTCAAATTTGATGGCTTAGTCAACTTTGAATAGATTTTGGATTGAAATGACGATAAAGTTGAAAGTCAATCGCCCGCTTTGAGACACTTTCATGTCCAGTCTTGGTTAAATCATCATTTTTCACGCTTAACTTCACTAGTTTTCATCATTTTTGCTGGTTAAAACACCATTTAACAGCTTTAAACTAAAGTTCCGTTCCAATTTTTCTTGGTGAAATTATTTTTTCTCACCAGTTTTGATGATTGGACCACTTTTTCCCCCCAAAGTTGCCTGGTTGAACCAGATTTTCCGCATGATTTCATCCTTAAAACTGCCATGGTTCACCATGTTTCAATCAGCAGGTGCGAGCGGCGTTATGGTGAGCGATCTCAGAGTCAATCTGTGGTGAGGTCACCATTGATGAGTTCACAAACTTCATGAAAATGACTGTAAATTAGACATAAATTAGTGTCAATGACTCCGTTAATGGCTAATATTCAGTTATTACTTAGTTCATTATTTAACAGTTACTAAAATTAGTCTGAGTTACTTAGCTAGTTAATGACTTAGTTAGCAATGACTTAATATATTTTTGGTTACTTTAAAAACTAACTAGTGCCGCAAACTTGGATTCCCATGTTTTTCATTGGGTTTTACCTTTTGGTAATCAAACGTGGCTGGCTGGAAAATCATCGAACTAAATGATGGTGAGGGTTTTCAAAATCGAGGTACCCTCTGGTAAACCAACATGCCTATGGAAGATGGCCTCAAAAGACATTTTTTGGGGTTGATGCTGATTTGGGGCTTCGGCCATCAAAATTGGGAAGAAAAACGCACGGACCCGGGACCCAATAAGCAAACATGCGGATTATCATCAATCAACCTATTTGGGTCTATTTGGTGGTTTTGGCGGTTTTTATCTCCGGTCACAATCCCAGTTGACGAACTTCCAACGTACCTTAAAAAGGGATTGAAACCATCACTGCCATGATCGCGACAAGGATCCTTCCCAATACCTATCAGTGGCAATCATCATGTGTAATATATACATATATATATATGCATATCTATATGTATTTGCATAATACATGATATTATATGCATCGTATATGAATATAGGGAACTATAAACACTTGCGTTTTTGGGGATTTCTGAAGTGGCATTTCCTTGCCTGACTCCTCTGAGGTCTGGTGCAGATTGTCATTCCACTTGCACTTCCTTTGGACAAATTTGCGTGGATCAGGACGCGCTGGCACTGCGCCCGAATTCAATGGGCAAATGCTAAGTTACCATCCCCCAACTAACATACCCTCTGGTAAACTAACAGTTTGCTATTGAAAATGGCCCAGTCGAAATAGTTGATTTACCCATTAAATATGGTGATTTTCCTTGGTTTTTGGTAAACGTTTACCAGGCCGGGTACCCTCCGGCAAACGTGGCTGGCAACGGGAAATCCCATGAAATCGATGGAGATTCCCATGGATTTCCAGGTGCCATGTTTGATTAGCGAGTGAATAGACCCAGCAAACATATACCCTCTGGTAAATTAACATAGACCCTGAAAATCAACCATTTTTAATGGAAACTAGTCTTCCAACCCCTATCTGCCAGGGTCTATGTTAATTTAGAGGGTAATATATATTTTTTCCCATTTTTTTTTTGCAATTTTAAAGGTCAATTTGTTACTTTCGAACCGAGGGAAACTTCCGGAAATGGGGTATGGATCCCCAGCGGTTGTGTGGCTGCGGTTTTTCTACGTTTGATATAGCGGATGTTCATTCATATTAGATATGTTGAATATGTTGTAATGAACAAAAATCTGGTACATAATTTATTTGTTTATATGTACATATTCAACATATACCAGATGTTTATCGTTTTTTTGGTCTAACTGAATGATGGGCCTATAGATTCAATGGTAAGAACCATGGATTACGGGAAAAAAATCCCTTCAATCAATCCATGGTTTTTTCACGGAAAAAACAACCCTTGTGATTTGTAGGTGCGAAAGGTTTCGGAAAACAAGATGCGACAAGGCACAAAGCGTTGAGCTCAGGGGGCCCAAAAAAACATGGCGCAGGATCTTTTCTTCATCAACCATTGTGCAGCACTAGGCTGGGAATGTGGGTGGTAAACCCAATGGTCAATTCCGCACCTGTAGAGGATTTATGGAGGGTTTATAGAGGATTTGTGGTGGATTTATGGAGGATTTACGGTGGATTTATGGAGGATTACTATTTAGGGATGATTGAAATTCCAGTATTTTGGATGATTTTGATCTCCGGCCCTTTATTAACTTTATTATGGTTAGTCTATGGCACTATGGGTTTACGATTGGCAGATTCCATGAATATGAAAAATGTCCCCGCAGAACCAGACGAAGGTTCGCCCAGGCTCACAGAAAATCTCCGTTTTTGCCACGGTTGTAACACTTCTCTCATCCAAATCCACTGGGATTCCCGTCCTTTTTCCATCATTTTAACCATTGGTTCCAAAAAGTCTCGCATTTTTCCCACGATGTACCCTATGTTCAATCAATTCCATCATTAGAGAAGGATCTAAATCTGCCACCCCCTCCAACCAATACGTATAAAGGTCTTATAATACTGTATTATGGTTTATTTTCTTCTTGAAAACTCGGGTCGTTTTACCCGGAAAAACACAGGCTCCGGGCAAACGTCCGGATCTGTGCGTATATGTCCCTCTTTCAATGGAGTATATCTCCACCCGGAAACTACTTCTTTCCATGATTGTCATCCCAAACATACCTCCCGGGTGCTGAAAAACGTGACTCCCGGGTACATCTTTCCGTGGCAAGATCTCAGCGCTATACGGTGAGGCCCACGTATACGACAGCTAGGTTGATTTATAACTTTGTTAACTAAGGTTTTTGGGGTTATACATGTACAGTTGAACCACGGGGTTTAGAAACCAACTTATAATTGGGGGGTCTGACCTTTGTAGATAGATCATCACTCCATGATAGGTATCTTATTCCCAGCAGCAAGCTCAACCATTTCTTTCGTTGACATCCCCAATCTTTCGGGGGCTCCTTCAAGCCCCTGCCGGTGCCTCCAAGTTGGCTACAGTTAGTTTATAGTCCTCTTTAACTATAGTCTATAGTTGTATGAGAGTTTCCATAGTCATGGGGGTACCCCAAAATAGATGGTTCATAATGGATCACCCCAATCTAAAATGGATGATTTAGGGATACCGCCATTTCAGGACACCTCCATATCCCCCCAATCAACCCTAGTTATTGGACTTAAGAAACCAACTTCGCTACCCATGGGGCCGCACCCTGCCCTCGTGGAATTTTCCCATCTTTTCTACGGCCGTGGCTCAGGGAGCATCTTCAGCTGCCGCGCCTGCGCGACCGGCGAAGGGCTGATGGTGACACCGGCGCAGATGGAAGGGGGGGATGCCTTGGGAATTTGTCACTTGGCGCACGGTTGGATGGCGCAGGGATGTTTCTTATGGGAGTCCCATAGGGATGGAATGTAATTCATGAACTGTAACGGGGCATTTTTCTAGGAGTTACCCGGCCTGGTAAACCTACAAAAAACTATGGACAATCACCATGTTTCATGGGAAAGTTCACTATTTCAATGGCCATTTTCAATAGCAAACTGTTAGTCATTACCAGAGGGTACATCTAGCTATGTTGGTGGTTTGGAACATTTGGTATTTTTTCCATATATTGAGAATGTCATCATCCCAACTGACTTTCACTTTATTATATTTGAGAGGGGTGGCGAAAAACCACCCACCAGATATAGTTGATTGATGTTGATTTAGCCATTAAACATGGTGATGTTCCATATATTTTCCATAGTTTTCCCAATATTCAGGGGTAATTCCCTTATTTGTTAAGACCTGGTCAATGAGATCGGTGGAGGACTCCCAGAGTTGGATCCCCCTAAAATGACGTGTTTTTTCGGGGATAGCATTAGAGACCAGGGGCTTTTTGATGATCATTGTGGTTGAGATAGATAGATTATATATATATATGGGTAAATTATAATATTTCACTAACCTGAATAGTTCGGCCATTTGGGGATGATTCCCCTTACTAACCATATATATAATATACATAATTGGTAACTGGAAACTGGTTTTTGGTTCGTAGCTGAGGTATATATAGGTGAAAAAAGACGTGTATTTTTGAATGGTTCGAAGCCACGAATTTCGGGGCTATGGTTCCAATCACCAGGGTAGGTACCTTTTTTGGGATTCAGAGATCATCAATGGACTGATGATTGGAGTTAAAATGGACTGATGATATGATTATATTATGGTTCAAAAATATAGTTTTATTCTTCTATATAGTTATGATGTTGTGGTATGTAGTTTCAGTATGAAAAATATCAGTCATGACCTGGTGGTTGATTTACCAATGCATATATTTGTTAGAATGATGAAGCAAGCAAATCCTCGTGTTGTGATACAAACATGATGAAATTGGCTACTGAAAAAATCACTCTTGAGATGCCCAAAGTGCCGAAAAACCTTGGACTCCCCAAGAAGAAGTCTCACCAGCTTTGGAAGATTTTCACAACCCATATGGGCATATGGTGGTTTCTCAAAATGGGGGATCCCCAAGTCAGGTCACCATAGGTTTCAATACTAAAATGCTAGTCTAGCGACTGGATGATTTCTCCCTATAAATCATTACCATCATACACCAAAACCACTACAAACCATGTGGGTTTATCGGAATTGATCAGAATTCATACCCAAGTTACGTTAGTTCAATACTCATATCCATGGCCATGCAATGATTGATTGGAGGTACCTACCATATATAAGGCCGAAAAATAAGGCCTAAATTTCAGGGAATATCCCCACAAAATATGGCCAGAAATATGGTACGTTTACGTACCTCCATCAATTGGATCCTGGAGATCTCCCATTGATCATATGGGAGATATATGAACCACTACAAACCACCATCACTAATGCCCCCCAAAAAAGTTGGATGACTATCTCCCCGTATTTTTTTCGGTATGTGGCCGCACGGTGGCTCGAGTCTCGAGGCCTTTTGGCGGCAGCCAACACGCAGGGGAGCCCATTTGAAAGTTGGGATGTGTCGATTTTAGGATTTGACCCCCAGCTGGGAAAAAGATGTCAAAAGACCCATGGTTTCCCGTTGGAAAATGATCTATCAAACCGGCCAAAAACCACATCTATGTCTGGTTGGTGGTGACTGGAACATTTGCTAAAGTTTTCCCATCATATTGGGAATGGAATAATCATCCCAACTGACTTTCACTCCATCATTTTTCAGAGGGGTAGGTATACCGTAGGGCTCTACCACCAGATGTTTACTGGAGGGTAAGTTTGGGCGCGTACTTCGTGGATGATTGTTCTTCTGTCCTAGGACATCCCTTCGCAATGGCTTGATTTTCCAGGAGGTTGATGGTTTTCCATTGGAACAGTCCAATCTATGGTAAATTAACAGGTCGAAAACTCATGGCCCAGGGTTTCCGAAGGAAAATGATATGCCCTTAATTTGTTAGAGGGATGTTTTCAGATGTTTTCAGGGGCGATACACAAATCATGTTGAGATCTTCCAACTACAGAATCGCCACTGTTCGGATGTTTTTTCCAGGGCATGGAACATCATGGAACCTGAAAATCTGAATGGATGGGTTGCTGGGGGTTCCTGGGATGATTAGGATCATTCCCGAAAATTCCCGTTTAGCGTAAAACGCACCAGTAAGAAGTCTTCACCAGAAAAACGTGAGAATTGCGGATCTGTGCGATCTGCACCCGTCTCTTCATTGCAGCCATTCTCTTCGCGAAGACGGCCGTTGGGCCGTGCAGGGCGTTTCGCTGCCCCATGGCGCTGCTTCCAGCGTTGCTTCTGGGAGCGCTCGCAGTAGCAGCAGCACAGAAGACCGAGAGATGGGGGGCTGCCATGGGGCTGCCCGGCTGCCGTAGGAATGATTTTTGGACTTACCCGGCCTGGTAATTTAACATAACTATTGAAAATGGCCATTTATAGTGGATTTTCCCATAAAAAATAGTGATTTTCCATAGCTATGTTAAAGGTAAACATAATTTAATGGGGATATGAATGGGATTAAACCAACACAAATGGGATATGACAATGGGAATATACCCTCTGGTAAACTCACAGTTTGCGAACTGGAACATTGCCATTTAGTTCGTTGATTTACCTATCAAACTTGGTGGATCTTTCCATAGTTATGTGACAGTTTACCAGAGGGTGTATACCCATCAAATGGCAATTTTTAATCTAACGAGGAATGTGATGATCAACCACCGCAATTTGGGGTAGCCTAAGTTGACTCCTGGGTTGATGCGTCAACATCATGGAACCATCTGGAACCCCGAACAGGGGGTCTGGAAGATGATTTGAACGCGGATATCGCTATTTTGAGGTTCCACATTGAAATTTAGCGGGTGTATACTACACTGTATACTCATTGTGCCATGTCTTTTACCACTCTTCTGAACAGAATTAGAAACGGAATTAATCTGGGCATAGCGGCATAGAGGCGGGAATCTTTTCAATCCATTCTGATCCATTGTGGCTGTCCCTTTTGATGATCCTTCGGCAAAAATCATGGATGGGCGATGTTTGATTGCAAGCTTTGACTACTGTGACGAATGACGAATGAGTCTCAGACATGGCAAGGTCAATCAATCCAGTCCACTGTGTTTATGACAGTTGAAACTTGCAACCGGAATGATTTCAATGAACCATGATACCCTTCAATATTCTCTAATGCTGTAATTCAAAATAGCAATGGACAATGGCCCATTTATAGATGAATGACCTATATTTACCCATTCGAACGGGCAATTCTCATCGATTTTCCAGTTCGCTATGCTAACTTACCAGAGGGTATTATGATCATCGAATCCCCAAAATCTTGCCATGTTTGTTGCTGTTTTGTCGAGCTCGCCTGTTCCCAGATACCAGAGGTCTCGTGTTTTGTGGATCCCCAAAACTGTTGTAGTTTCAGTACTAAGTCATGGTCTGACTTGGATGATTTGGGGGTTTTCCCCCTTCCATTTTAGGAAACCTCCATTTTTAAAGGATGATGGTGATGATGATGACGATGGTGTCTCTTAATGGCGGTCCCGGTCGCAGGACCGCCATCGTGGATTCACAGATCTCCTCCGAGCTGAAAGAACGTCTGGGAAGCAGCTGGAGGTGGCAACGAGTGGCTGAAGATGTTGGAAGTTTCAGAACTGGGATCTGAGAAATATGAAGGTGTCCTTTTTAATAAGGCTACCGCCAAATCATCCAAGTCATAAGACCATAGTGTTGAAACCTATGGTGACGACTGGGGATCCCTAAATTTAGGACATCTCCACATGATTTTAATGGGGCAGATCCTGGGTTTCGACGAGAAAAATGGGGGATACATGGGGAGCACCCAAGGTCACCACCATCAAGCCCTATGGGGCAACCATTGAGCCCCCGTGGTGACTGAGACGCTGAAATGTGGGACAAGTTGTGGCTTGGAAAGCGCCAGACCGTTCAGAGTTCCAACGTTCCATACCGTTCCTATGTGGGTATGTACCGGTCAATTTCACCTTGCAATGGGAAGTCATCTAGATTAATGTTAATTTCCATCAAGTAAATCTCATGCCGTGTTTTTCAAATCACCAATTTCGGCTGCTTCAACTCCGAATTTCTTAGAATCCTTCATCCAATGTTTCCATATATTTTTCAACAAACCATGGATCGAATTCCATTTCTTCAGATTTTGGTCCCACAAAATCTTGCTGGTGCTAAACGCAAAAAAAATTGAGGGAATGATCCACTGGCTAACTATCAATAATAATCCCAGCAACCCCCAGCAACCCATCCAGCAACCCTACGTTTAGCACGCACCAGTAAGATAAACAGTATATTTGTTTCTTTGCTTGGAACTTGTGGAGAGCAAGTAATGTGTTGACGATATAGTTGCCAAAATGGCTATGCCATTTTGGCTCAAGCTGTTCCCCCTGTGATCCAATACTTTCTAAAAGACGTTCTGATCTTCTTGTCTTGCTCATGGCGGCTTCTAGTCCAGTAGCAAGTGAGACTGGCACCGTGGGCTCCTTCTCGTTGATTGGAACAGAAATGG
>Ga0126342_10013846_pt1 | contig 14265 bp, 10 predicted proteins | sample Cyp1metagenome_FD_92528 | JGI IMG/M metagenome (GOLD analysis project Ga0126342, IMG submission 92528) | Coral microbial communities from Lord Howe Island, Old Settlement Bay, Australia - Cyphastrea 1 metagenome | ecosystem: Host-associated > Invertebrates > Cnidaria > Coral ...
GCAAACACAACTCCAACCACCTTTCGGTCAATCAGTGGATTCGCTCTGCCATCCCTGATTCACAACAACCAACTTCTCCTATAGGTTTCCTATTTTTGAAACTTCCGCCACCGCCTTGTGCGGCACTACTGGTATTAGTTGATAATGAGGGTTGGTTGGCTACTACAAGCCTAGCCTAGGATAATGATGGAACATGTTATTTTAAGCAACAACAATTGGTGATTTCATGGTACTTATATCTGATTTTTTATAGTTAAGCTGATGCACATATCTTGTTTAAACAAATAAACTAGTCACTGGGGTGAATCCTAAATTGGAGGTACGTTAGTACCATATGTTTGGCCATATGAATTGTGGAGATACTCCCTAAAATTTAGGCCTAATATATATAGGCCTTAAAAATAGATGGAATCGGTACCTCCGTCCTCAATCGGATCCTGGAGATCTCCCATTGAACTGGGGTGAATCTCAACAAACTCACAGAACTCACTCACCTTTTTTTTTGCCGTGAGGATCTTTGCAACCAGTCTTCCAGTGGCATGTGTATTCCATTGAAAAACGCATAGCTGGTTGGTGGAAAACCATAGGAAAACCACAGGAAAAGCATTGGAATTATGGGATACTGCTTGGTGGTTTATGGAACATGAATGGATTATGACTTTTCCATCATATTGGGAATGCCATCATCCCAACTGACGAACTCATATTTTTCAGAGGGGTGGCTCAACCACCAACCAGATATAGTCAATGGGAATTTCAGGAACGGATTTATTGGAGGTACCTACCGTATCTTTTTGGCTTAAATTTCAGGGAATATCCCCACAAAATATGGCCAAAAATATGGTGCAGTACCTCCATTTTAGGGTCCTGAAATTCCCATTGACATAGTTGGCGCACTAGATGTTTCTTACCCAACACATGTTAATTTGGGCATTAGATGTTTATTACCCAACGCCATCACATGTGATTTTAGACCAAAATATTTATAAACCATCTAAAAATATCCATGTCAGAAGAACATGATAGGGATATGATGGAATGTAATGCAATATGTATGGTTTATAAGTAGATCAAGTGTCAGATTTATTGTAAATACATCTATAGTTCAGTGAATAAGACATTTCTGAGTGGGCAGTGGTTGAAGCTGGCGATGTGTGAAGTTCAGCACCAAAAGACATCCAAAGTCAGGGATTTAGGAGTTGGAGCCTTTGATTTGAGCATCAGTGTAAAGCCAGACAAACCAGCAGACAACTTTTGCGGGTGGCTATTGCTTCTAAGTTCATGTGGGCACTATTCAAAAGCCACTTTAGTTGATGCTTTCATTGCGGGGTATGCTACCTTTTACATATTTGTAATTATCATCATCCCTGTACTGGAATCCCGTTCTGAACTGATAAGTGCAATGGAATGACAGGGGGATTTGCAGAGTGCTCATGTGCTGAGGAAAATCATGGGTTGCTGAGTTGGTTACCCTCCGGTAAACTCGCCGAGCTTTGGAAAATTCCAGATTTATACGTAGATGAAATTCCCATTACAACCTCCACTCTTAGAGGATTTTTCCAGTTAGCCATGTTTCACTACTGGAGGATAACTCATACAATCATATTATTTGATAAAAAGCCACCCATCATCCTACTAGCCACATGAACTTCTCGTCATTGAATCATTGTGGATAAAAAGAACCTATTTTTGGTTACACAGTGGTGCCCCATAGTTACGTATGTTGGTATAACCTATATAACTTGAGATTTATGGTGATAAACAAAACTAACCCTGTTGGATCCTGGAATTAAATCCATGGATTTTACTAGTTAGTTGAATCCCCAACTCGCTTTCAAAAAAAATGCCGAATCCAAATGTTGATTTTCAAAACCACTTAGATGGGCCATGGAGTTAGTTAACTAGTTAGTAAATGGATTATAATTGGGATATAAAGGGTTATATCCCCAGTTAACCAGTTAATCCCATGGCCCATCTAAGCACCATTTCAGCACCTGACAACTTGGCCGGTTCCCTTCTTTTCGGCCCTTAAAGCCGCGTCGCCGAGGAAGCCTCGGACAGCTTCCGGCCGCTGATGGCGGCGTCCAGGGCGTCCGGCAGATCCAGCACCAGATCCGCGGCTGAATCCGCGCGGAGCTTCCTGGGCTCTGGCAGACTGGAACAGTGTCAGAGGCAGGGTGGGTACAGTTAGTGGAGCCCCCATAAAAATGGTGATGTTTAACAGCAAGAATGGTGGTTTAATGGAAGTGAATCGGGTGCGGTAGAAAATATAATAAAGCTTTGAATTCCAGGAAAATTCTTGCTGTTTCTTGGTCAAATCATGTTAAATCAACAAGTTCCCATGGTTTTCCCATGGTTTTCGCATGGTTTTCCCATGGTTTCCTTAGATTTGCCCCTTGCCCCATTTTTCCTTATGGTTTTCCCATGAAAAGTCACTTTGTGCTTCACGTGACGTGCGTCGTTCACGCTGCGTTCACGCCTGACCTCATGCAGAAGGTGGTTACTGGGGTTGATCAGCGCGAAAGGGAGCTCATAATGTAGGGGTTTATCCAAGATATTTTTTCAAAAATTGGATTGGTAAAACTCTAAATGTCTCAAAAAGTCTCTAAGAGACAAAAAAGAAGAATACAGAACAATAGAGCAAATCCAAGAAAGAAACAGATCCTTTTTCAAATCAAATTCTGGTCCAGAAATCCATTCGGCATGAAGCAGATCACATACAACCATTCCAGTATGAGTTGTGGCGTTTGGCGTTAAGTGATGGTTGTTTTTATTGAAGTAGGTCAAATTCAGCGTTGTGTCAAGTGCTGACTATTATGTGTTCATGATGCATGATTCCACAGCATTTTGGGTGATCGGGTTGGACGCGGTAATGGGGAACAAAAAATGCCGTCCACTGGCTTTCGCTGTGAGCTGTTGAGTGAAAATCGCCTTGTTTTCAATCTCTATTGTTCTCTATTTTTCTCTATTTTTCTCTGCCCATTCAAAATCAATAAAAAATCATGTTCTACTTTGCTCTGTTTTGCTATATTTTTCTCTAATTTTCTCTGGGAACCTGATGGTGTATCGCCTCGCTAATTCTGCTCTTTTTTTCTTTATGTTTCTCTATTTATCTCTTGGCTCTTGGGTAGACACATGTATTTTTTGGCCAGCATTTGGCTCCAATTACTCAAATGCTCTGGTCTTGCAATAACATTGTATCCAGTGTCATCATGGGAGAAATCATGTGAAAAAACTTTGAAAAAGTGGACAGCATTTGACAGCACTTGCACTGGACAAGATTTGACAGAGCTTGACACCTGATAACAGCACTGGATCACTGTGTTTCTCCCTAGCTTGCATCTGGTCCTTTCTGGTGTCAATAGGTCAAAACATGATTTAAAAGCGGTTCATGTCTTTCTTGTTTTTTCTCTTTTTTTCTCTATTCTTCTCTATTTTTCTCTACTTGTCTCTAAAAGGCTTTTTGAGGCCTTTTGAGTTGCCAACAACCTTTATATAATTCAACTACCAAAAATAAACTTAAAACATGTAAATCTATCATAAGTAAGCCCCTGGGATCTAAGCCCCTTTTTGGTGAGTTTATAACCAACTTATATATGAACTACGGAAAGTTTTCACTATGGTGAACTTGAAGGATACTAGGTCAATCTTAGGTGGAAACTAATCCTAACTAGTCTTTTCTGGTTGGTGGTTTGGAACATGAATGGATTATTTTTCCTTAACCATAATATATTGGGAATAGTAACCCCAACTGACGAACTCATATTTTCAGAGGGGTGGCTCAACCACCAACCAGTTTTGGTATCAATGGGATTATCAACCAGCTAAGTTTTTTTTTGTGCAGGGTATCTAAGATTGGCCATGGATATATCTATCGAATTATAGCGATATCTATAATATGCATGGGCTGAATCTAAACCAACAAGCATAACGTTATAGACAGGTACCACCTCATATAATAAAGGATGTCTATGGTTTCTGGTAGATCTAGATATACGGTATTATACTTAAGTTTGTGAACATAACTTGGTGAATTCAATGGTTTATGCTGTATCGAACTAGTTACTTGGATTCATAAATCAATGTTCACATCACTGGGAGCACCGTGAGCACTGTTTTTTCTGCAACGATGGGAATGGGATTGAGGTAATCCCAAAATAGCTAGCCAGAAACCTGGCTGGCTGGAGAATCCCTTACGAGATAATATTCAATTGGGAAATTCAACTAAATGGAGGATTTCCCAACTCGTCATGTTTGATTACTACAGGATATACATATTATTGTCTATATATATATAATTCAAACACCTGGATTGGCCGAGTCGATGATGTTGTTTTTTCCGGGAAACCCACTACGACTGGAGAATCGATTACAGGAAGATGTTCGAACTGTTCCGGGGATTCCTTAAGCAAAATGAAGTCAAGTTTGGGCTATACATGGAGGAATGCAATTTTTGACATGCATGCATGCATGCATCTATACATACATACAAAGTCAAACCGTTGCAAATCACCCTCGTGAGGCGGTACCCCAATTCGTGTGCCGTGGTGGTTGGTATAAGTATGTTGACTAGGGCTTATGATTTTGGTACCTAAAGTTGACTGGATGCCTGGCTCTAGGAAGCAACTTAAAACTTCCGGGGCATCCACGCAACTGGACACCTGAAAACAGTTCGCAGATTGTGTGTACGCATGAATGCCAGCACCAGTTGCAGCATCTGCCATTTGCCCATGAGGAAAGGGAAATCAGTTTCAGGGCTTCAAAGTTGGTTACATTCATCTCCTTGAAACCATGTTGCCCAAATTTCGTTCTTTTCTATGCCAATGATAGCCAATGCCCTCGTTTTGCGGCTCTTGGTTTTGGAGTTTGGACCCGTGGGGCTTATATTCTTTGGGGTGCAGGTTAGTGACCCACCCCCGCCACCCATCTTTTGGTTTTGTATGAAACTTACTCATTCTTGAGCCTTGTTTGGTGGTATTCAATTTTGGGAGGATGGGGTCTTTTGCCCCGAATTGACTTGGGTAGATTTACCTGCCACATTGCCATCCAACAGATCATTTAGTGAACTAAAGCCTCTGGAAAGCTGGTTTTCGTCCTGCGTCGTTACCACGTGCGTAGGCGCGCAGTGGTGGCTCGATTTTTTTTTTGTTGCGTCCGTACTGTACTGTGGGTGGGCCTTGTTAGGGTGGGCGACAAAATAGTGGCAAATGCGTGCCCAATCAAAAACATGTGTTCGCAGGGCGTCCTATAAGCTTCATTTCATCCCGCGGGGAAAATTTATTTTAACAGTGGGCAGGCCAAGCAAATAATCAGTGAACGTTAAGATTCAATAATCAATATGCAACCAGCAAACGTTGGAAAGTAGCGCTCTTCAGGTACAATGTGGTGTTCCAGAAGCAGTGGAATTTAAGTGGTTCAAACATTAACTTTATAGACCAACTTGTACATGGGGGATACATTTTTTCGCTATCCAACTACAAGTGTCCAGCATCAAAAATGCCCGCCAGAGGGATGTCCTCGCTCACAAAACATGATCCTTTCGCCGCCTTGACAAGTTTCTATCAGTTTTCCACCATGATCAAAGGTCGGCCATTGTCGTTTCAGGACTTTGTGAAGTTTCGGTCACCTTCAAACGATTTGTGTCATAACAATGGTTGTTCTGCATAGTTTCAGCTGAAGACACTGGCAGCAACACAACGCACACAACGTGACATTTCTTGTGAATGTATCATCATGCAGCGCAGCATCTGTTCTGAACCTAAAAGCAAGTAGCATGACATCTTGTGGAGGTAGCATCATGTAGTGCGATATCTCTTATGAATCGAACATCATGTGGCGTGTCATTTCTTCTGTATGCAAGTTGTTGTGAACCTTATTGTCCACCGACCCCGTACATAAATGGTTAAATAAAACATAAATCAACACATAATATTTTTAATATATTTTAATTGTCTATAGATAAATTTGGAGATATATACATTTTTTACGCACAATAATATGTATATATATATATATTATTTTATATAGCCACCACCCCGCAACGGTCCCGTTTTCGAAATTCCTTGCCAAAATGCAATGGGCAATTTGGACGACCCTCCCCGGCCCCATTCTTAGGATTCTGCTGAACCCTCCCCGCCTTACATTGTTTTGGGGTATGTCCGTAGATTCCGTCGCCCTCCCGCCCCTGCCCCGGCTATCCTCCCGCAGTCCCCCTAAAAAAACCGCGTTTAAAATGTAACCTACATTTTGGCGTGGCCTTCCCCAGGTAAAACGGTAGTGATTATGTACAATGTATAATTAAATATATAAATCAACGTTAACATAAACTAGTTTGATAGACATCGAAAGACGTAAAGGAACAACGCACGGTGTTCTTTCCACTAGCCCAAACTCGCATTATTTCCCCAAGATTACAGTTTGCCACTCTGAGCATGTACAATCTCGAATATTCAGACACGCCCAATTAACCATCATTGTTCCTCATATCAGGTTAGTTCATCGAAATTCTGTTAAAACACTTATGAGATCATAACTTGTGTTGTTGAAATATTTTGTTTTGTTGCCAGAGTTTTTGTTTCATGGAGTGCCCACCTAAGATATCCCAAAAGATAATCACCCATGTTAAAGCCACTTGAAACCCAATACAATGGCGTTTTATATTTCATCGTTGCTGAACTTCAAGATGCCTTTTTTTTCAGGTCGGGTTGGTTTTTTGCTTGCAGGTATCGCTTCTGTCATGTCGATTCACCTGCCGGCCCAGTACGGGTTCCCGAATCTATGGCAGGGTTGGCACCAGATTCTTGGTGAGTTGTCGCCTGTTCGAGCGATCTTCGTTTTTTCTGGCGAAACCTTCAAGTTTTCCCGGGAATGCGGATTCAATAGACTTTGAAGGGGACTTAATGGGATTTAATGGGAGTTAATGTACTTCTCAAACATGGCAAACTGGAAAATCACCACACGACACTGATACTGGCCATGGAGATTGATCGCTGGGAAAATCACCAACACTAAACGATGGATCCAGCACGCACTGTTACGAGAGGCTACATTCATGAACTTGGATGGGCCATGGGACTGACTAACTGGTTAGAAACTGGGTTTATAACCCCCTATATCCCAATGAAATAATCCATTTACTAACTAGTTAACTAACTCCATGGCCCATCTAAGCACTTTTCGGTTTTTCGTTTACACATTTGCATGGTTACTTTGAAGGTCAAGGTAGGCTCACTAGTCAACAATGGTTTCACGGCTTAAAACCGGCTTGCTGACCTGCCATGAGGCTAATGAGTCAGTACTTGCTGGTTACAATTTTGGATAAACATGACTCCACTTAAGGACCTTGTAGCATCATGCTGGTGATTGGAATTGCTTGGATGTGCATCACATGAATTGTAACTGCTGACCAAGCTAGTTACTGGGACTATCCAATACGAGGTGGTACCCCCCCCAGTAAGTTGGTTTATAACATTCTATCGATATATTCCCCTTAAACCTTATTTTTTGTTCAAAGGTGGGCTGCCGTTTACGATATATAGCTAAGTTAGTTTATAACTCCAATTTCACTTTGGTTTATGGTAGATAGAACTATACTTACTGGTGTTTCTAAACGTTCACATCACGTTTGGGGGCCCCACATTGTAGATATAGCTGCCGCAAATCACCCTGGGCACCTCGTACCTGACTAAAAACCACTGTACGCGAATGTGAACCCTCCCAAAGATGTGACCATGGAATATCCAGAGTTTCTCTTTTATTGAATAACTTACACATACATATAATATGTGTATGTGTATATATATACACATATGTATCACAATATTTATATACATATATATATTAATTCATCTAGTTTTTAGTTTTATATTACACACATACACACATATATACGTAATGGCTCTTAATGGGAAGTTAATGAGAGGTTAACCAACATGAATGGTAATACTATGGGATTTATAATATATATATATATACTTTGCTGAGGTACTGCTTCAGTTCGGAATCGCCAATCGTAGGATAAAATAAGTAGGGTTAACTGTTGAATTTATGTTGGATATATGGAGGTTTCCAAATGGGGTACCCTCAAATCACCCATTTTTGGGCTACCACCATTCTAAGAAACCCCCATATCTCACTATAGTTTTAGCGGTTAGAGCCAACAAACACAACTGGGGGCAGCACTTTGTAACACAGATTCATGTTTGACCATGGCAAATGAGCCATGAACAAAATACCATTGTTGATTGGTTATTGCAAGGAGTTTTACTACTTTGGTTCTTGTGGATTACGATGGGATTGGGGAACCGTTTTCAACCAACAAGTATTTAATGAGATGGGCAAATGAAGTATTGCTAATGGCTCAAAAATCAGTTGGTTATCTATGGTTTAACTAATGGCTCAACTGTAATCATTATACAATGTATTGCTAATGGCTATTACTAGTTTAATTAACCTATTACTAGTGTAATGTGTTTAGCTATTCATTCATTGGTTGATTACAGTTCTCGACAGAAGGCCCATTACATCATCTTTTTCAAATCCATGCAGGTGCATGACGGCAATGTAGGTCTACCAACCCCGAAATAGTTTTGTTCTGAAAAAAAAACATACGATACAATGTGGTTGTAACTCCAATAGTTTTGTAACTCCAATAGTTATGGTTAATGATACTTATTACGTTAATAGGCTTTATAAACCAATTTACACTGTTTGGGGGCCCACATTGTTGGGAATTTCCAACTGGTATAACTATACTCTGGTTAAAACAATGTCATACACCATCCTCCAGTCATCACCGTAAATATATAGGTGGTATGGGGTTTATAAACCAACTTTCACATCACGTTTGGGGGCCCGCATTGAGAAACAAAATACATGTTTCTTAGGAGGTGATGCCGTGTCACCGTCCGCTAAGTTAGTGGGTTAACTAAGCAGGCATTGTGGTAATTGTTCCTGTAGTTAGTGGGTTGAAAAAAGCACGTTATGATTAGGGGGCACCACCTGGTATAGATGATATTATGGTTGGCCATACTGTCAACCCCGGATTAATAAACCATGGTTTATTAATTGGGGGGACTCCTCCAATAGTCATTACTTGATACTTATATAAATGGTACCCTCCCAATTAAACAGCCGTTTGGGGTTTATGAATCCAGGGTTGACATTAATAACTTCAGTATTCCAATTTGCTTCTCCTATTTGAGATTGCTAGATCCATGGGTGAATTTGCTGAGATCTCCTGACGATTTCATTGGCAACCTCCAACATGAGTTGATCTAGCCCGTCTAAGCCACATGGAATCATGGTTTATGTTAGGGAAATCATCCCCACATGGCCCAACAATTCAGGTTAGTGAATTGTTATAATTTACCCAAGTAGTTTCTTTAACTATTATAAACCAACTTAGCTATCCAGGGAATTCGCCCTGATGAATTGATTCATAAACAGCTTTTGGTGGGACCCTGGTTGTATCAACCAACTTAGCGAGTCCGAAATGCGGTTTTCTCACAAAGTTTCAAGCGGATTTTTCCGGCTTATTCTGGGTAAATTAGAATGACTTCACTGCAACCTCCCAATAGATGATGGTCAGTATACAGGGAATTATCATGAATTATCTCAATATAACGTAATATAACCCTATTTCAGGTTAGTGAGTTATATATTTTCATTGATCCAGATTCAAAATGTCCTTTCTCCGAGGAGCCCGTTGGATCCGTTGGACAGAACGCCAGTGCCAGTGCCAGCGGCGATCGCCCCGGTGATCGCGATGAAGCGCTGACCGTTCCGCCCGTTCCGCCCGTTCCGCGTGACACGTTTGGTGAAGTCGATCGCGCCACGGGTTCGAAGCAGCCAAAGGAAGCTGTGGAGGACGGGGTTTTGGGTGAAACATGGTGAAACATGGGGGCACAAAACGCCGACAAACATTTGTTTTTCTGAAAAAAAACACCTGGAACTGTTTGGGCCCAGACTGGTTTGTATACGACAATTCATACAATGTGGGCCCCCCAGTTATAAGTTGGTTTATAAACCCCATGGATACTATAGTTACAGCTACAAGTACCATAAACCATAGTTATTGGAGTTATTAACCAACTTAGCTATCGACCGGGGTCCCACATTGTAGCCAAATGAGTTCATTGCCCAGATGAAACTGATCAGACCATTTGTGATCCACATCGGCCAAATGACAATTTGTCCAACATGACATTTGTCCTCTACGTTTGTTGGTGAAAAAAGCCACTGAACTAGTTTGATACTATCTAGGTCAATCTTAGATGGGTAGAAACTAATCTTTGACGGGTAGAAACCATCGCAAAAATATGGGCCAACCCATAGGAAATGTGGGAAATCCCCTATAACTAGGTCAATCTTAGATGGGTAGAAAGTAGAAACTAATCCTAACTAGTCTTTTGGTATCAATGGGAATATCTACGTTCACCAGCAAAGAATTTGGTCCATCTTTTGCAGGGGCCCTCTGGCTGATTGGCAATGCTATCAACCTTCCTGGACACATCAAGACACATCAAGACTTATCCACCAACTGGGAAAAGAACTAAGGCTCCACTTTGAACCTTAGTCCATATTCGTCCATATTCCATTATAATCATTATATATCACAAGAGGCCAAGTTCAAATGGCCAAAATTGTTGCTGGTTCCATCACCTTTGTTGGATAATAAACGTCTAATACCCCACAGGATGGGGCCCTCCAGTTATAAGTTTGTTTAAAACTCCATCTAAAAATAGTTATAAGTATCATACACTATGGTTATTGTAGTTATGTTCACCAATTTAGCTAACGAACTGGGGCCCCATCCTGCAGTGATAAATGGAAGATCCCCATCCTACAAGGTGACGATCCCGTTAGCCAAGTTGGTGACGATCCCTTCACGCTTCGGTTTGTGGTGATTGAATCGCTGTACTTACTGGGTTAATAGCCATGGTAAAAATCATGGTTTCCTGTATTTTTTCCCTTAAACCAATCCAATGATCAATGTTAGGGGGAAGGGGAACTAGGTCAATCTTAGATGCGTAGAAACTAATCCTAACTATTCTTTTGATATCAATGGGAATATCTACGTTCACCAGCAAAGAATTTGGTCCATTTCTTGCAGGGTATCTGGCTGATTGGCAATGTACTTACTGGGCTAATAAACCAACAAACATGGTTAAACATGTCACGTGTGAGGGTTGCCACCTTGTAGGATTTCGATTGGTTTCTTATTCTCTGCAATGTGGGGCCCCCAAGATAGCTAAGTTGGTTTATAAGTCCAAAAACTATGATTTATGGTACTTATAACTATAGTTAATGGGTATTATAAATCAACTTATAACTAGGGGGCACCACCTTGTGAACTGTGGTTTGCTTCACGTGTTCGGTGCTGCCCCAGTTCGTTAGCTAAGTTAAGTTGTTTTGTACCTCCAAGAACGTTTGGGTTTATGCTAGATACATTGGGTATACATCTATAGATATATGTTGGTTGAGTTCATATATCTATATAGGATGCATCTATAGGATTCTATAAACCCCATTAAGTATACTTATATCTGCCACCATTAGTTTATAGTTATATAGAGTTAAGCCACTTTTGTTCGGCGTTTCTGAACGCTATCGACTTTTTTCCCCATCCTGTAGGGTTTATGCGATTCATTGGGGAAAACATCAATCCATCGGTCGCCGAAGTGATGGCGCCACCAGAGGATGCGTCGCCTTCTGCGGACGTTTCCTGGAAGAGTCCAGGGACGCTTGTTGGGAAGACCTCCAACACCCCAGAGGTTGTGTGTCTTGTTGAGTGGGGTATATCTAAGGTATATCCCGGAAAATGGTGGTTAACCAAAGGATTTGGCTATTTTTTTTCACGACAATCGGACTTTTTTTAAGCATGATGAGATGTCCCCTCGATGGTTCTTCCCTACCAATCCACTGATTCTAGCGCCATCATTTTCGGGGGTTGAATTCCCATGGGTTGGCATGAAAAATCACATTAAATCAAAATTCTATTGGTAAATGCGATTCGAATCCCTTGAAATCCATTGAATCTGGATGGATGATGGTTACCCTCTGGTAAACTAACAGTTTGCTATGGAGAATATCCTTTTTAAGGACGGTAAATCAACTATTTCTATGGCTCATTTTCAATAGCAAGCTGTAACAAATTACCAAAGGGGACATCCCACATTACGCTAGGGTAAACTGACATAGATCTGCTTAAATTATAACGACATCACTGTTCTCACTGGAATGTTGGTGTGCTTTTGGGAAATCATCCCCAGCCGCAAGTTTCAGGTTAGTGAAATATCATTTGCCAGGTATATATACCAGTAGTACCGCGCAAGGCGGTGGCGGAAGTTTCAAACATAGGAAACGTATAGGAGAGATTGGTTGTTGTGAATCAGGGATGGCAGAGCGAATCCACTGATGGACCGAAAGGTGCTTGAGGTCTCCTGTCTTTCTCTCTCTTTCTCCTACCTACCTATCTATCTTCGATGTATCTATCTATGCATCGATCTATCTATCGATCTATCTCTCTCTCTCTCTCTTTCATCTAATTACCTATCTATCTATCTAATCTAATCTAATCTAATCTAATCTAATCTATCTATCTATCCCCCTGTCTATCTATCTATCTACCTATCTATCCATCTATCTATCTATCTGCCTGTCTATCTATCTATCTATCTATCTCTCTCTCTCTCTTTCATCTGTCTATCTGTCTAGCTGTCTACCTGTCTACCTGTCTATCTATCTATCTATCTATCTATCTGTCTATCTGTCTATCTGTCTATCTGTCTATCTGTCTACCTGAATCTGTGGTGCAGTGTCATTCAGTGTAATGTAGTGTAGTGTAATGTAGTGTAGTGTAGTGGAGTGTAGTGGAATGTAGTGTAGTGTAATGTAGTGGAGTGTAGTGTAGTGTAATGTAGCGTAGTGTAGTGTAATTTTAGTGTAGTGGATCTATCTATCTATCTATCTCTCTCTCTCTCTCTTTCATCTGTCTATCTGTCTAGCTGTCTACCTGTCTATCTGTCTGTCTATCTATCTATCTGTCTATCTGTCTACCTGTCTATCTGTGGTGCAGTGTCATTCAGTGTAATGTAGTGTAGTGTAATGTAGTGTAGTGTAGTGGAGTGTAGTGGAATGTAGTGTACTGTAATGTAGTGTAGAATGGTGTAATTTTGTGTAGTGGAGTGTAGTTGTGTAGTCGTAGGTTCAGGTGTAGTGTAGTGGAGTGTAGTGTAGTGTAATGTAGTGAAGTGTAGTGGAAGGTAGCGTAGTGTAATGTAATGTAGTGTAGTGGAGTGTAGTATAGTGGAATGTAGTGTAGTGTAGTGTAGTGTATTTTAGTGTAGTGTAATGTAGTGTAGTGGAGTGTAGTGGAGTGTAATGTAGTGTAGTGTATAGTAATTTAGTGTAGTGGAGTGTAATGGAATGTAGTGGAATGTAGTGGAGTGTAGTTGTGTAGTTGTAGTTGTAGTGTAGTGGAGTGTAGTGGAGTGGAGTGTAGTGTAATGTAGTGTAGTGTGGTGTAATTTAGTGTAGTGGAGTGTAATGGAGTGTAGTGGAGTGTAGTGGAGTGTATGTGTAGTTGTGTAGTTGTAGTTGTAGTATAGTGGAGTGTAGTGTAGTGTAATGTAGTGTAGTGTAGTGGAAGGTAGTGTAGTGTAGTGTAATGTAGTGTAGTTTTGTAGTTTTGTAGTTGTAGTTGTAGTGTTGTGGAGTGTAGTGTAGTGTAATGTAGTGTAGTGGAGTGTAGTGTAATGTAGTGTAGTGTAATTTAGTGTAGTGGAGTGTAGTGGAGTGTATTTGTGTAGTTGTAGTTGTAGTGTGCTGGAGCGTAGTGTAGTGTAATGTAGTGTAATGTAGTCAAGTGTAGTGGAAGGTAGTGTAGTGTAGTGTAATGTGGTGTAGTGGAGTGTAGTGTAGTGTAATTTAGTGTAGTGGAGTGTAGTGGAGTGTAGTTGCGTTGTTGTAGTTGTAGTGTTGTGGAGTGTAGTGTAGTGTAATGTAGTGTAGTGGAGTGTAGTGTAATGTAGTGTATCGTAATGAAGCGAAGCGAAGCGACATCTGAACCTCCAAAAGTGGTCCGAACCCCTAGTGTTTTGAACATGTTGACTTCGAAATGTCCTTCGCGCCACAACGGCATGCACTTTTTCGACATCTCGACCTCCAAAAGTGGTCCGAACCCCTAGTGTTTTGAACATGTTGACTTCGAAATGTCCTTCGCGCCACAACGGCATGCACTTTTTCGACATATCGACCTCCAAA
>Ga0126342_10013847_pt1 | contig 14265 bp, 15 predicted proteins | sample Cyp1metagenome_FD_92528 | JGI IMG/M metagenome (GOLD analysis project Ga0126342, IMG submission 92528) | Coral microbial communities from Lord Howe Island, Old Settlement Bay, Australia - Cyphastrea 1 metagenome | ecosystem: Host-associated > Invertebrates > Cnidaria > Coral ...
TCTTACTCTTTCTCTTCTACTCTTCTTTCTTCTAATCTTTCTCTTCTCTCTGCCTCTTCCCTGCTCTGCTTTTCATCTGTCCATATTGTCGGAAGTTTGACTTCTAAACTTCCTTCGATTGTTCATATGCATACATGTTGTTCATAAATGTTCATACTATTTCACAACATTTCACAACTATTCTGACTCCAAATGTCCTGCAACGCAATTGCCCCACATGTTGCCGCACATGCCCCACTCTTCCCATGCCTTGTTTGGAGGGAGCACGACGGTATAAGTCCCGTGACTTGGAGCTTCCTGTGGAGCCACTGGACGGAGACGGGGCGGATATTTTGGATCCAGGATCTAACCAGTGCCGAATCGTGCCGATGTTTCGAGAATTTGGAAGAAAGCTCAGCTTCTCAATTTCTTCATGTCATGTTGTTCTGTTTTCAATATTTCCCAATCCCCTTTTAATCCTTCTTCCATCTTTTTCCCGATCCTACTGTAATTTTGAGCAATGGCGCATGGAATATTTGCAGAGTACCGGTGCACTCGTGCATCACCCGGTGAACACCACCGGTATCTGATACACCTTGACTGTTGAGAAGGCCAAAGGACATTAAGAGCGGACACCAGGCAGAGGCACCAAACACAGATGGCAATCATGTCTTCATACTTTTTAGATCTTTTTACCTTAGCAAGCTTCTTTCCCAGAGCCTTGATTAAGTGAGTGTGGTGCAGTGGACTGTGGTTGCTTTTTTGTTCAGCTTGGAGCCCGGAGACACTATCAGATCTATCAGGGGAGCGCAAGAGCTCAGAAGAATATTTAGGGCCTGTAAATACTATGAACGTAAACTTGGAGGATACTGTATGGTACGTAGGAGGCACACCGCGAACAAGAAAAGAAGTCCGTTCGATGATTGAACAGCGAATGGACATATTAGAAATGAATAGAAATGAGGCAAGACAAAAGTCTAAAGTACATTATACATCCTTCAACAATCTGTCACAGAATGCCCCAAGAGTTGGTCTAAGTTCTCAAAATGACCGACGATCCCTGACCTTTTCATCACCTCTGTCAATGATTTTTGAAGGCTCTGCTCTCGGGCGTTGAACTTCCTGGCCGTGAACACATTTCAGCGCTGGTTCAGCTTTCAAATTCCCTCATGGGCCCTGGCTTTGATCAGTCAGATTGCCTCTACGTTGAGATTCGTTTTATCGCTAGTAAGACTGTTAGAGTTCAAAAATATCGATGATAGTTGGTGGTAGTGAAAAAGAAAACACTTCAAGATTTTCAAGACAGCTGATAATCAAATCATCTTATGTAACCTCTTCAGCAACTCTTCCGCAAGTTGCTGGTAAATGCAGCAAAACATAGTCCGTTTGGTATCGATGCACGAGCGGGTGGTGCCTGGTCATCAAGGATGATAGGTTTGATCGAAACTTCTACACTGCCTTCGTTCACTTCAGCAGTGCAGCAGCACGAAAACCTCACGGCACGGCAGCCACCAATGTGCTAATCGAGAGCAGAAATGAGTTGAGCATTCAAACAAAAAATAATAAGAAAAAAACACATCAGTATTATATAAATTTATATGATACATACTTAACTAGTTTAGATTATTTTAAGTCATATTTTCATGATTTTTCATGTATGTTCATACCATACAGATATATACAGATGTCAAAGTATTCACCTTCGACACTTGTTCCTTGGGCCCATCTCAGCTCCGTACATCGCGCTGTCCTGCCGGGTCCCAGATGGTCCCAGCAAGCTTGGAATGACAGAGATGTTACACTATGCGACTATGCGAAATCAAACATATTTATCTTGACAAACTTTGAAACATCATCGTCGATTCTGGTCGACTAGAGCAAAGTGTTTGGCTCAAATGCGCGCACTTACTTTGCCCTATCTCACGTCCAAATGCTGCGTGCAGCATTGCATGCTTGACTTCCGATCAGCAATATTGAAGCAGTGCCCCACCAACGATTGATCTTCAGCAACAACATCAGGTCCCAAGTTATTGCTCATCGAATGTGCATATTTGGTCTGAATGCTCCACGATTTGCGTTCAAAGTCCCTCCGCCCGTGCTGTCCTAGGGTGGCTCTGGCACAAGAGTCGTGCTGAGCCAAAGGTTGCAGGGGGTCATCTGCTACTCCGTTGTCAGTGTCGGTGCAAGATCACAAATAACTGATTCATTGCTAGAAGCTATTAGAGCAGCGTATTCTGATGCAAACAGGCTCATTCAGAATATTTCTGGATTCGGAATGTCCTGCAAGAATGCGTAGATTTACAAGATTTTTTCCAGCACGCTCTCTTTCTATTTCAGAGGTGCTGCGGTCAAAAGATTGTATATGGCCTATGGTGGTCCCACCATCATTAACAATGGCTTATAATGGGTAATTATGTAAATCCTTCTCACTGGTGGTATGACGCTATGACCATCCTTCGTTTTTTGGGTTAACTAATCCAACTTTTGACCACGGCTATGGTGCAAGACACTCCACTGGATCTTTGCCCTGGAGACTTCGACAGAGTTTCCTTTGGAAATAGAGATGCCCAGAGCTGCCCAGAGCAGCAGGAAGTTAAGCATCCAAGGCGTCGAAACAACAAACAAGCGGAAAAATGTGGAAGACATATATATGACATGTGTCTATATATTAGTATCTGCAAATGTGTATATATAATATATAATAAATAAATATAAATATATATATATATAGACGTGCCATCATCACTGGCCGGAAACCAGAAAAAAACGGAACATCTCAATATTTCAACACCTTGAGACGCAATGTGTTCTCAGTCCTCAATCTTCCTAGTAGGTCGGTACCTGAAGGCGGGGCCGCGTGTGAAGGGTCGCGGACAATACTGTGTTAATCCTTCCTCTTCAGTACTGTCGCACTTGGAATTTGCTTGCTTGGTGCTTCCACTCAGCTTCAAGCTCTGAAAGATACTAAAAGCAAACCACTATCATACTACATGTTTAAATGGAAACAAATGGACTCTTCTGCCTTTTGCAAACTTTTCTACAATCAGCCAGAAACTGCAGTGTATCGTGGTCTTTCACTTTGTGAACTTCGATCATTGATCACACCATCGCAGGTATCTTGCGTATCTTGGCATGTTCCCCCAGTTGCTACAGCCTTACCACCTGGGCAACAAATTGTGTTTGGTTTTTGGCACAAGCATGAGCCTCTCCTTCTGACTGGCGCGCTTTCTATGAAGGCCGTGGCTACACTACCTTTTGGACAGCCATTTAGACTAAGCTTGGATGAGACTCGCCTTGAGGTGCCCATGTCACATTTCTGTGCGTTATTTCCGTCACTTGTGGTAAAGGTCGGCTTCGGCTGGTGTGTAAGCTCGTTTCATCTCTTTCTCAACTTGGCCTGTGCCAAATGGTGCCAAATGGTGCCAAATGGTGCCAAATGGTGCCAAATGGTGCCAAATGGTGCCAAATGGTGCCAAATGGTGATATATCTATAAGTATATATATAATAGTATATATATATATACATATGTATACACATACATAATATATATATATATATGCTGTAGATGTGGCAAATCATCTGGCATATCTCTGCTGTTGTCCCAGTTTCAGAATCTAAAGCAGTTTAAGGTCGTGTTTTGCTGGTGGTGCTGGCTGTGGAGTTGGCACCAGTGCTGGTAATGTTGGTGGTGAAAGATTGTAGTAGCCATGGTAGAGGCTTTGCGGAAAAGACCACCATGTCTTGGATCAAAGCTCGTGAGCAGCATCCCTTTGCTTACTTTGGCTATGGCAAAAACAATGGTGTCTTCGAAGGGAAACACATCCTGAAACATGGTCTGATCCGTCCTGACATTTGATCTCCGTTGAGCTGAATAATTCGATCACCAACACACACAGCATCAGAAGCATTCTCCTTAGCCAAAGAGCATGCTGTTGGGGGGAACTTGGGCTGAATCAATGCACATCTAATCAAAGTTGATTTTGATCTGTAGATTTATCTTCTACCAAACAAATATGAAGGCACACTTATGCTGAAACAAAGTACTGAAAACAATTACACACTGCTGAGAGTGTGAGCCTCAAAAGGCTTTGTTCAGAAATTTCGTGAGTAATTACTGCAAGTCAAGGTAAATAAAGATAGATAAAGATGAATAAAGTAAGCCAATGGCGGAATTCCATTTTGCCACAAGTCCTGGCACTGTCACCGTTGGCAACGAATACTCGAGCAGGCCAGGCCAGGCGAATGGCCGGGCCAGGTTGAATGATCGATGCTTGTCATGGGTCATAGTCATAGTCATATCATGTCATATCTTTGAATAAACATGACAACATCCTTCTCATGGATGATATGAATACGTCAGTACAATGATCAATCCACTACATTTTGATCTTGAATCACAATATAAACAAATATAAATGTATATCTGTATATCGATTCTTGGACAACGTGACAATGACTGCCTTCGGTCAACAAACATCCACTGGGTCCTGACTCCACCAGTTCTGAAATCCTTGGCTTTTCATACACCAAGACTGTGAATTGCTGCCCGTGTTTTGGTGTTTTTGCAACTTTGTACAGTAAACAGGCTGCACCTGTTCTCAAAAAAACATTGCCATTGCAAGTCATCGGGCCAAAGGGTGTTCCGTATCAACAAAATTCAACAAGATCCAACAAGTCTGAAGTCAAGACACACGGCACCGACTGAAGTGTCATTGTAGTCTAGCTTGAGGCCAAGCCTGAAGAATGCTATCCAGGAAACATGGAAGGCAAGTAGAAAGAGACGGCTGAAGGCACACCAATATTTTCCATCAATTCATGCCATTGAATAACCAATGTCATAAGGTATTTTCCGTCCCATGCGCGCAACAAAAATCATGATCGCAACGGGATCATAAGATCATCATAAGATCATCATAAGTTCATCATAAGATCATCATAAGATCATCATAAGATCATCATCATCGTCGTCGTCGTCATCATCGTCGTCGTCGTCGTCATCGTCGTCGTCGTCGTCATCATCATCATCATCGACATCACAAAATATCATGGTGCACCAGGCTAAGTTTCGTACGAGCCAGGTTTGGAAAGTGATAGATTCACCTCCTTTGGGCGTTTCAACGTCAATCTCACAGAGTCACCCAAAGGACCGCTCCTGAGTTTGAAGACACTCATGACCATTGACAAGGGAAAAATTCAACATGGTTCACCGACCTATTAAATGATCATGTCTTTTGGCACGTGCAAACACAGAGCTGAACGATGAGGAACGCTATACTGCAATACAATGCGATACATTTGCTGATATATCTTGGATTTGATATGCAACCTACCAATAGATCAGCTTAGATTCATGAAGGCCACGGATTGGAGTCTCAAAAAGAAAAAACTAAAGTAACTAAAGCAATCTACGGTACACAGCAAAGCAAACATTACGACCCTTAGAAACATGCAAATTATGCGACTTCCAGTCAATCACTATAATTTTTTTGTTTGCCTATTGTTTTAGACAAATATGTTGTTGGGGTCGAGTGGTGGTGCTAACAAAGTGCCATTGCCAACACGCGTCTTCCCCAGCTTTCCTTTTTGGCCAGTCTGTGTGCCCAAATATCCACTCCAAGTGGCAATTTCTCACAGACTTCCAAAATGGTTTGTGCATCATCCATGGCTGATACCACGTCATGAGGCTGAATAGCCTGAAAAGGCGGACAAAAGGAAGAGTGAATCGTCAAATCAAACAAACATAAGTAGCAAAACAAGAAAAAACCTGTTCAACATGTTGAGACGACTCTGAATTAGTGCCAATTATCACACTTTGCATTTTTTTCATGGTTCTGATGCGTTGCTCTCAGCGCGCTGATTTTGTGAAACAGCGTGCTGCACTCGCAGCGCTCACCGAGTCGTTGTCCTAGTTGTTTCTTTTTTGCAAGGGACTTTGCAGTAGTCTTGGCCTCCACGGTGTGCATCAGCTTTCAACGTCGCTGACCGGGAGACAACGGACTGGAAGCTTCCTTTTCCCCGAACAGTGTGTCCACACTGAAGGGTTCTTACGGTGATTGTAAAGGCCGGTGCTCGATCCGGGTGCTCCAGCTGATCCGCGGCATTTTACCTGCAAATTTTTGCATGAAGTGGCTCTTACGCAATGTCCAAATTCATTTCGACTCGCGGTTCTGGGATCGTGCATTTGTCCTGCAAATTTCCGCATAAATAAAATGGCTCGTGAAATGTCCAAGCGCGTTTCGACTGCGCAGGCTCGCACAAAGTCTGCGCCGCGGTTCTGGGATCGGGCATTTTTCCTGCAAATTTCCGCATAAATAAAATGGCTTGTGAAATGTCCAAGCGCGTTTCGACTGCGCAGGCTCGCACAAAGTCTGCGCCGCGGTTCTGGGATCGGGCATTTTTCCTGCAAATTTCCGCATAAAGTGGCTCTTGTGAAATGTCCAAGCGCGTTTCGACTGCGCAGGCTCGCACAAAGTCTGCGTCGCGCTTCTGGGCCCCGGCATTTTCCTGTGAATTTCCGCATAAAGTGGCTCTTGTGAAATGTCCAAGTTCATTTCGACTAAGCAGACTCGCACAAAGTGTGGGTTGCGATCGTGGAATGGCACACAGGTGGGGTTGGGATGCGGTTGGGGTGGGGTGGGATGTTAATGTTCACTGGCAGGCGAACCAACAACGGCACACAGGTGGGGGTTGGGGTGGGGTGGGGTGAATTTTCACTGACACACAAACCAACAATGGCACACAGGTGGGGTTGGGGTGGGGTTGGCTTGGGGTGGGGTGAGATGTTAACGTTCACTAACAAACCAAGGATGGCACACAGGTGGGGTTGGGGGTGGGGTGGGATGTTAACGTTCACTGACACACAAAGCAACAATGGCACACAGGTGGGGTTGGGGTGGGGTTGGGGTGGGGTTGGGGTGGGGTTGGTGTGATGACGTCCTTTGGCTCCTGGCACAGAGGCTGGATGCTATGCATTGCTACGCTAGGAGATCTTCTCTTGCACTTGCACACCGACATGTTCTCCTGGCTCTGGCCTGGAGGTGGGGTTGGGCGGGATGGATGTGATAATGTCCTTTGGCTCCTGGCACAGAGGCCAGATGCTACGCATTGCTACCCTAGGAGATCTTCTTTCACTTGCACTCCAACATCATGATGATGATGATGATGATGATGGTGGTGGTGGTGGTGGTGGTGGTGGTGATAATGATCATGATCATGATTCATGTTTCATGATGATGATGATGGTGATGATTGTGATGATAGTGATCATGATTCATGTTTCATGATGATGATGATGATGATGATGACGATGGTGATGATAATGATCAGGATTCATGATTCATGATGATGATGATGGTGAGGATAGTGATCATGATTCATGACTCATGATTATCATGATTCATGATGTTGATAATGATGATGGCGATGATGACGATGATGATGATGATGGTGATGATAATGATCATGATTCATGATTCATGATGATGATGGTGATGATAATGATCAGGATTCATGATTCATGATGATGATGATGACGATGATGATGATGATGATTCATGATTCATGATTCATGATTCATGATGATGATGATGGTGATGATAATGATCATGATTCATGATTCATGATTCATGATGATGATGATGATGATGAATTTCGGGTTATTCGCGGATACATATTGAAGTTACAAGCGAGCACATGTAGGACTTACAAACGAGACATCGTCCTGTGCGCAAGAAATCAGTGCACATCGCAGAATCGAATTCTGAACCAACAATTGGGGTAGGGTCAAACGTGAGTCGCGTACCGAACAAAGTCGCATGCCCAGTGGCACCTGTGGGCTCTTCTATTCTGCACTCATAATTTATGACCCCTTAACATTAGATGACCCCAATTTGGTCTCCGAAAACGAACAAATCAAGAACAAAACCCAGGGTTCCAGGCTCCAGGGTGCATGTAATGGGGAAGGAATTGTTGCAACATCCATGCTTCAATATGCTTTAACGACACCACCCATGCCCATGCAGCGCCATGCCTTCTCTGGATGCAGCTTGTTGAACTTTGCAACGGCACCCTCCGAGATCTCCGTGATCATCGGAGGTGCTTTGTCACTGGTCGAATCAATGGTCAAGCCAAGTGTTGCGTGCTCCTGCGCCCGGCACGATCTCCGTGGGACTGAGGTAGTCCCCTGCCAAGCTGTGGCCCCACACAACATACACAACATACACAACCGTTACAACGCGGCGAGAAACTCTGCACCCTTCTATTAAGAACATCCTTCGCTTACACCTCTGACATCTTCCAGCCCTTCAGGTTCTTCTCCTGTGTTCGAAGGACAACTGTGAATGATCCAAAGCTGGGAGCTGCGCTCTTTGCCTGCGAGGCTGACCAACCAACAAAGCATGACCCAGCTAGGATGAAAGGAAAATGTGTTCGATCCAGCATGCGGGGTCTGCAGAGTTTGAAGACATTCCAAACTGATTCAAGAAGTCTACGTATACTATATATATATTATATACTTTTATACTTGTACCTTTTTTTACAAGTGCTCTCTCTCTCTCTCTCTCGCTGTCTCTCTGCAATGGAAGTTGAAGGACTGATAAGGACTATGTCAGTAGAGCCCACACAAGGTGTGTGACAGAAGTTTCCAAGATTTTTCTAAATATACATGGACTGTGTCTACAATACTTGACGCCATACTGTGTCTCCAGAACTGATCAGCAACACTCGCGATTTGCAAAGCCTCCAGTGCTGTCGATTCCACATCCTGCCCCACGTCACCCTGGAAATACAAAAAGCACAACAAACAGCAGCCCAAAACATGCACCAGCTCAATTCTTAGCCGCCAAACGCTGTGTGCTCAACAATCCAACCAAACCCTGGTACCAGGTAGAAGCTGACGCTGATAGGCGGAAAAATGGAATGAAGTCATCAATTTACTTCATCCCAAGCTTCAAACACTGTAGAATCTAGAAACCATTCTTTTTTTTTGGCTCAGTGGACCTGCTTCTCGAACATGGCAAGCATTTGCATACTAGGCATACTGCATATGCGTTATGAGTTCCATGGATGTTGTCAGCAGAATCTATACCACCATCTCAACCCCCCCAACTGGGTCAGCTGCGTCCTGTCGAACCTCCAATGCGGGATCAATTTTTGGCATTGCTTGAATTGCTGGCACTTCTGCAACACCCGTGGCATTGTCGGGTGTTGCACAGCAGCAAAACCTCAGTACCCACTGCCCAAGAGTGCTGTGGCCGGACAACATTCCGATGCTTTTATCTTTCACAGCCTATGGATAGAAGTATTAAAGGAGTCAAATGGGTTCAAATGGTGAATTCACGCAAAGTATCCATGAAATCACCCCACCAGTTTGTGTAAAAGGAGTTAAGAAAAAGGTTTCTTTGTGGAAACTATGGCTTTTGTACTATGTACTGTTACTATTTAAATCTATTTAAATCTATTTAATACAGTATCTACTGTAACTAGCCACATGACACTCCTTCTGTCCATCTATTTTAAAGCGTTCCGCGAGTGAAACGTTGGCAAATAACGCCGGCATTCTCTTCTGGACCGGTGTTGTTCTTTTCTCATCGACTTCAAAAAAACGATCACAATTTACGTCAGGTAGTCCATGCAGTTTTCATGAGCAAACCTTGGTCATTGTACTCCAAGGCTCCCGGCAGTGCCATGCCTATTGCAAGCAATTGCCAAAACATATCAAATGCCAAGGTTTGACACTTCATCTCTGTCGTTTTCTGTTTCTGGTCTGATGCGTTTCTGTAGAATCGTTGGATTCTTAAGAGCTTCAAGTCTCAGAAGGAAAGCGGTTTATTTATGGCAATCCGTGCTTTAGACATTCAAACACTATAAAGTCTCAACGAATCTCTAGTCGCAAGCTTGCACGAGGTTTTTTTTCTTCGGCACAGTGTTACTCATTGCCTTCTGTATGGTTCCCCCAATCTCCCAAGGCGTGGCAGATCAGCTATTCACAACTGTCGTATTGTACTCTTGCTGACTGCCCATCAATTATAGCCTCAATTTCCGGCTTCCTGATCAGAAGTCCAGAGGGTAAGGTTGTCTCGCAAAAGCTGCATGATCAGCGTCGAGTCCTTGTAGGAATCTTCAGCCACGTTGTCCAATTCGGCAATGGCATCCTCAAATGCAGTGCGGGCCATCTTGCACGCTTCATCTGGATCATTGAGCACCTCGTACATGAACACGGAGTAGTTCAGTGCCAAGCCCAAGCGAATAGGATGAGTCACCTTACCGCGGAATTATTGGAACAAACATGTACGTGTAGATTTGAAACAGTTGGATTTTAAAAGAAATCCATAGTCAATATTCAATACACTAGCCAATAATAGTCCATAGGTATCCATAGGTATTGTATGTTGCTCAGGGCCGCCTTGTCAGTTTATGTCAATTTGAACATTCGGAAACAGAAACGGACAGTCGAATTAAGTAAGTCGATTAAGCAATCGGAAGTCTACCGGAAGTAGCCTACCAAAATGAGGCTGCCACCTAACCTTCCCTACCCATCGTGATCTGTTCATCTACAATACCACTCCATATCTTGAAGCGCCCGCCTAGCAACTCGAACCGTGGAACCCTCCCAAACTCAACACTCCAACCCTGACGCCCTGGAAACCTCCAACCCTGGAACCTTTCAACCTTGGAAATCTTGGAACATTCCAACATATTCCAACCTTGGAACGCCAACTCCAACCCTTGAACCCACCAGGAGTTTTCCAACTGTCCAACCTTGAAACGATCCAACCCTGAAAACCTCCAACCCTGGGAGGGTTTCCAGCAACCCTTGAGCTCTCCGAGTTTGCAACTCTCCAACCCTGCCGCCCTCCAACCTTGGAACCTTCAAACCTTGAAACCTGCCAAGCCTTGGAACCATCCAACCTGGAAATCTGTCCAACCTCAGAACACTCCAAACTTGATATAGGTTGGAATTTCTAGGGCTGGAGAAGATCGTAAAGTAGTTTGGTTGTAAGGGTGAAGATTGGGATTTATGAGTCAACATCACCAAGGGCCTGATGTTTTTGACACCCGTTTTTCATTACCTCTGAAGGCCATGGGTCAGGGCCAGGATCCAGCTATTATAAAATAGAAGGTGCGGAGGCGTTTTTTGTGCATAAACTTTCGTTTGGGGGGCGGGACCTTTATTGCTCGAGAATCTCGTGTTCTTCCATTTTTTCAAAGAGACCTAAAACCGACTAAATTGCCAAATTTGGGCTCAACATGGCCCAACGTGCCTCACCATAAGCCCAATACAGGCCCAACACGGGCACATTATAGGCCTGGCCCAACATCGGCCCAAAAAGGCCCAACATAGAGCCAACATGGGCCCAACTTGGGCCCCACGAAGGCCCAACATAGAACATAGATGTTGTCTTGGAACTCTGGAGCCAACACTCCGGTGCGGGCCGCTATCGTCGCGAAGCGACCAGAATATAGGCCGTACAAATACACGACTTCGTGTCATGAAACAAAACTGAAGCATCCCCACGATCATTGTGATGAATCCCCGATTGTCAAGCTGATCATTTCTAATCATGCTGAATCTGTCTTTTTTGAAAACGAGATAAGACTAACCAAAAGAGAAAATTCGATTTGCTCGTCGCCGGGTCACGGCCAGGTCATCCTTGGCCACCTTTGCAGCATCGGCATAAGCCTTGCGAGCCTCCTCGGCCGCCTTGCTCTTCTCATCACCGCTGCGGAACTCTGCAATGTAGCGGTAATAGTCAGCTTTCATCTTCTGGTAGAATACCTGTCACCATTGCTTGTGGTGTGCCCACAAACGGGAACTGGAATCAACCAATCTTCTCTAAACACTTGTAATCATGAGAGGTTCACGCGCTGCCACTTTGCATGGACGGACATAGGCTTTACATTTTGCACTTTTCCTTCCTTTTTGAGTGTGGTCAAGCGAATGTAATTTATAAGATGTATAAATAAATAAATAAATATATATATATATATTATAATATGTATTAATATGATCCCCGTTGAAGTTTGGGGGGAGAGGTTGTGCCCCCTTGTTGTAGGTACCTTCTGGCTGGGTACAACCCCCCCAGCACTACAAAAAAAACATAGCCAGGCTCAAAAGGATTCCTTACAAAAAGATACAAAAAGCAAATTAGGTTAGATACAAAAAGGTTAGCCACAGAACCAATAGCTTCAAAGACCACCAAAAGAGGGTAATCAAAAACTGGAGTGGAGTGCTTTTATGTGCTGTTTGTAAAGGGTCACCCACCGTTGAGAAACGGGCAAAACATACGGTGCAAACACGTTTTTAGCCAAAGTGGCCGGCCTTGGACTCTGCCTGAGTGGCTTTTGGGATGAGGCCCTGATCCAAGAGCTTCAGGATGGTGTCGCAAATCTTCTGCAGTTCATCCTCCACCTTCACGCGGTAGTCCTTGGCATAGCCTGCCTGTGCCTCGTTGCCTTTGGACTTCTCCTTCTGCTCGACGCTCGAAATGATGCGCCAAGCAGCGCGGCGGGATCCCACCGTGTTCTTGTAGGCCACTGACAGCAGGTTGCGCTCCTCAACGGAGAGCTCGTTGCCGTCGTCGCCCACCGCCTTCCTCACAGCAGAACAGCACCATCAGCATCAAATGATCTCAACTCTAAGTCTGTCCAAACAGGTGGTTCAAACATGTTCAAAAAAAAAACGGTGCAATGACACAGCTCTATAGAAAAACATGATTCCTGATTTAAGCATGTCTAAACATCGTTGATTGATGTTGGTTGTTTAATGTTGTTTATCTAATTTATTTCTGTCACTGGTGTTGCCAAGTTGCATGTAGTCGGCCATGTCATCGTAACGCTCCGCCTGCTCCGCAAGCTTGGCAAAGTAGACGTCCTTGTCGCGTGGCATGGCGATGCAGGCGAGAACACTCGAACGAACACCTGAAATTTCCTGAAATCCACAAGATTTCCTCTGGCTTGAGCCAAGAAGAGCCAAGATGAGCCAAAATAAGCCGTCACAAAGACTCAGGCGACTCTCCAGGCATGTCGCAGCATGTCGAGTGAAGCTACCTCCAAAATCACAAGTATCTAAGTCTTGTCTAAGTCTCTAAGTATCTGTGTTTCAATCTCTCATAGAAGTCAAAGTGTGTTTTCATATGTTCTCATGTTTGCAATTCTCTCCAAGGCAGAGCAATGTGGATTATGAGTTCTACAGTTCTATCTCGAATGGCATATTCCTGGCCTAACCCAAGTCCAGCGGTTGCAAGGCCACGATAATTTGAGCAGCTGACGGCAGCGCAATGCCAAGGAGGATGCAAAGCTGTGCAAGTGGCAAAGGTTTCAGCTCGCCAAAACTAGAATCTTGGAAGAAACAAAGTTAAAGTAGGCTACGAATGGCTTATATATATATATATTTTTTTTTTAGCATGGCGCTCTACCACGTTTTCTTTAGAGCTATTTTGTCCAAGTTTGGGTAATTATTGACCCTAAGTTTGGTAATTATTGTCCCCAACTTTTGGCAATTTTTGTCCCCAACTTTTGGGGATTGTGGAATTTTTGTCCCCAACTTTTGGGAATTTTTGTCCCCAACTTTTGGGAATTTTTGCCCCCAACTTTTGGGGAATTTGGAATTTTTGTCCCCAACTTTTGGGGATTTTTGCCCCCAACTTTTAGGGATTTGGGAAGTTTGTCCCCAACTTTTGGGGATTTGGGAATTTTTGTCCCCAACCTTTGGTTGGATTTACATGTGGTTTGTTTTTCTCTATCATGGTCGTAGACGCGACATTTTCACAGTATCGTGGGGGGGGCGCTACTACCCCGAAACTAAAAAAATGCGTTGTCTAAATCATCCTCGTTGTATTTTTCATTTGATGTGCATCAGCCCTTTGCCGGGGGGTCAGGTCCATTCGATCTTGGACCTGCCCCCCTCCGCAGGGCACTTGTACCACGTCATGGACAGAAGGGTTTTATTGATCACCCAGGCGGGGGCTCTTCCCTTCGTCTAGTGGATACAAGCGGGGCTCCTTGGGTTTTGCCCTTCCCTGCGCCTTGCAATTTTTGTTCGTTTGATAGTTTTTGCTTTTTTTCAGATAGATAGATAGATAGATAGATAGATCGATGTGCATTGATGGCTCAAAGCGGTTTCAGCAGCCAATGCGACAGTTTTAGCGTCACCCGAGATCCTGCAGAATCAGGCTTTTTCTTTTTAGCGTCGCGGCTCATGGTGCTGACTAGTCAATTAATCTTGCGCTCTTGTCCAGGTTCGCGGTTGGTAGCTGTTTTTCATTGAAAAGCGATTTGAAATTCAA
>Ga0126342_10013848_pt1 | contig 14264 bp, 14 predicted proteins | sample Cyp1metagenome_FD_92528 | JGI IMG/M metagenome (GOLD analysis project Ga0126342, IMG submission 92528) | Coral microbial communities from Lord Howe Island, Old Settlement Bay, Australia - Cyphastrea 1 metagenome | ecosystem: Host-associated > Invertebrates > Cnidaria > Coral ...
AGTCCAACATGCCTAATCGTATACCTACCCCCCTCAAAAATTATTCCTTGAAAATTATTCCAAAAGAAATTATTCCATAACCTAGTTGATACCCTGGAATAATTTCTTAAGGCATGGGTCATGATAGGACCATTCTAACGGCTTTGGGTCCAAATTGTTTACCCCCTAAAAGTTCGATGCTTACTATTGTGTCCTACTGAAAATTGCCAAAATTGCCAAAATCATTCAAAATCTGGATTCTCCTAAATCTCAAAGGTTTTGACCCATCCCCCACGAAACCTTCGAAACGTTTCACATCCCAGCCTGGGTTGGCTCGTGCAAGCGATGCAGAATATCCTGGAGGATGAATCAAGTCGACGTGGGCGTGGGATAATATCAAGTACCAACAAGGTGAGGTTTTCCAGTTATAACTTATAACTGGACAACCTCACCTTGTTATAATTAAATGACTTTCAAAGACCCCAATAAGTTATATCATGGGGGGTACCATTATCATCCATTATCTGTATACCCTCTGGTAAACTAACATAACTATGGAAAATCACCATTTTCAATGGGAAAATCCACTATAAATGGTCATTTTCAATAGCTATGTTAAATTACCAGAGGGTACAGTTGGTTTATAAACTCATTGACCAACGAGTTACAACGCCATCTCAACGCCTCCGCCTCGGCGAGTTTGGATTCATCCACACCTCGGCCAGAAAAAGGACCATCATGATCATCAGCAGCCATGTGCATTCTTAAGAAAATATGGATATATACATATATACTGTATATGTATATATATATATGTGTGTGTGTGTTGACATCTATATGTATTCATTGATTCCTGCGAGCGCATATGATGCAACTATATTTAATTCATATTCGTGTTTTAATAGCTTGTATATATATATATCTATCTATATCTATATCTATATATCTATATCTCTCTCCCTATCTATCGATCTATCTATCTATCCATACATCCATCTATCTATCTATCTATCTAAAATCATATCATATATACATATATATATACACGTATATACCAGCATCAACTGACCATCTGAAGCCTCGGCTCCCCAGCCAGCTTCTCTCGCCTCCTCGTAGGCTGCTCGGTACGTCGCCGCATCTTCCTGGCACAGGGTCCCTTTAATTAAAGAAGAATGGAAAATTGATTTTAATAACAATGACGATTATTATTATATAGTATTATTACTATCATTATTGTATATTATTGTTATTGTTATTCTTCTGTATTAGTATCATGAGGATGAGAATGATATTTAATGATAATGATGATCATCATCATTATTGTTATTATTGTCGCTATTAAATGTCGTAGTAGTACCATTATCACTGTCATGTTTTTTCATTGCCATACAACCAATATACATAGTCGAAAACAGTCATTATTATGATGATGATGATGATGATGATGATTGTTATGTATTGTGACAGTGTTCTTACATCTTGTTTCCAATTATCATCAACTACCTTTGAAAAATATCATATAATATATATAATTATGTCATATTGAAAATATTTTTTAATATACGTATAAAAATATATCATATATGTACATATATTCATCTTGGTTTAAAAAAAATCACTAGCCTGAAATAAGGCCATTTGGGGATGATTTCCCTTATTATCCATGATTTCCAGGTCGCAGTGAGGTCGTTATAATTTACCCAGATTCATATATGAGATATACCCTCCGGTAAATTAACATAGACCCTGGCAGATAAAGATGTTTTTTGACTGGTTTCCACTAAGCTCTCATGTTCAGGGTCCAACTGTTAATTTACCCAGATATATCATTATATATATATATATAGACATATATCTATATATATATAGACATATATCTATATATATATGATATCTCTATGTACATATATATATATTATATACATAGATATATAGACACACACATATAATATAGAGATATATATATATATAGATATATGAGAGATATACTCATGGTATTTCTCCGGATGCCCAAGTTCCACCACCTCCTGAGCGACTCCGGCCATCTCTAGGGCGGCCACCAGGACCTAGGATCCGTCTGGAGACACCAGGCAGCACCAGGCAAAAGACGGGAAACAACATGGGGAAAAATATGGAAAACATATGGGAAAACATATGGGAATATGGTATATACAGATAATATGTTTATGTATGTTTATGTGATTTATGTGTATGATATATTTAAAAACTGAGATAAATAGTTGTCGTATATAAACATACTCGATCATATTTGCACATCTAGAAAGAAAGAAAAATTGAGACATGACTTGTCAATGGATTGAAGATTGATTGAAGTATCAATTTGAAAGGACATTTTGCACACCTGAAATTTATAAAGGTAGTTACCAGGTATTACCAGGTAAATTGTCCATTCCAACTCTGAGAGGAACAATTTTCATAGGAAATCATAGGAAAAATAGTTGGAGAAAGAGCCTCGTTTTCACTGTGGAGAGTGGGGGTTATTGATGGTCAGCAGAATTCAAACAGGACTCAAACAGGTTCATGAATTCAGGTATCAAGCAGAAAAGACACGGCATCTATAGACATCTAATGTCTTCATCTCTCAAAAGTATGGTTAAGGAGCCCACTGCTCGTCTTTCAGCGACATTGAATGATAGGATTGAAGAAACAACTGATTCTATGGATTGAACTCTGGTTGCACTATCGGTCCTGAGTTCAGGGTGTCAAAAGTGGCGGGGCCTGGTTTTTTTTTTCTGCGCTGAATTCGACCCGCGCTTTGGCGCCTTTCAGATCTTTCAGGCGCAGGGTGACACACTATGTACATATCATTGACCAAGGCTCGGGGCTTTGCTGAACTTTCCCGACCCCTACGGCCCTACGGCCCTACGGGAATGGGCAGAAGCTCTGCACATGGATCAGATCATTATAATTCGACTCAGCGCCATCCTTTACAAATCTTGAAATTCCAGAGGAAAAGTATCAAATATTATATTTAAAGATATCTTAAGATATATTAAGTATATAATACTAGTATATACATATCATATATATATATACAGGATGAGTACGCAAAAAAATTGAAATCTTTACCATACCTTGACCATGTCTTCCTGAAAACCGTCACTCAGTCCAGCTCAAAGCCTGCGTCCTGCAGCATAGCTGTCACTCGCCGAATGGAAGAGGGCTCATGGGAAATCAAAACGCAAAGCTGGTCACCAGTCGGGCATGGGTAAGAAATGGATTGGGCTTCCACAAAACCAGGTGTTTGTCCCATTTGTCCAGTCCATGTTTGTCCCATCGCCAACGCACCATATGGGGCACCATGTGGCACCATAGGGCACCTGGACAATAACAAACTCCAGCTTCTGCTTCATGATCTTCCACCTTCAGTAGTCGTCAGCATCAAATTGGGGGGGATCATCCAATCATGGCATCGCCATGGCATAGCACCGGACTAAGCTTTCCACGAGGAGTAGGTTGGCAGCTTCAAGGTGTTGAAACCTTTGGGGGTCACTGATTCAAGAGGCTTGGTGGGGTCATCTGGAAACACGCTTGCTGCATGTTGCTGGTAATGATGATGTGTTCCTCAAAACAAATCAACGGTATCGCCATCACAAAGGCCCAGCCCTTTGTGGTATGTGTTTTTCATGTTGTTTTTCTTTGACCCCTCAAAGTGGAACAAGATGTTTCATGATGTTTCTGGATCTCCAAAGAATCCAAAGATCAAAGGAAGAGACCATGGAATTCCAACCATGGGACAAGTGGAGGCTGTGGGAAGCTTCTCGGAATCGTTCCGAATATGGACCTGATGGACGCAAGTGCCAAGAAAACTCTAAGCAGCAATCAGATTGCACTTTTTCCTCTTGGATTTGGGACAAGCGTCAAGTCGCAATATATCTATATAAAGCCAGCAGAAGTGGATACTATGGATACTGTATCCATGGTCCATGCATGTCCATGCTATCCCGCTATCCCCACCCAGTTTTCATCCCGTTGCCAAAATGACACCATGAGCACTTGGGATCCTAGAGAATACATGAGAACACCTGGTTCATAACTCCCCGTCAGCCCCATACCAAAAAATATTCCCACTGGGTCATTCTATGCTATCATCATTTATAACCATCTATTAAAAATGTGGGTTTTCCATGGCTATGTTAAATAACCAAAGATAACCAAAGGGTATATTCCCGTATCATCTATTTTTTTTTTTATCATCTATTGTCCATGAGCCATCCCAAGTTCCTTCCTCTAAACACCGCCTTGTAAATGGTGAAGGGTGGCTGCAAATGCGAGAAACCCAGCAGGGGCGCACGGGAGCAGCTCGTCACGAAGCGCAGCACCTTTACCTACGGAGAAGGTGACCACGGTGACCCCCACACAGTATGGTTTGGGCTTATGTTTTGGGCGAATCTTAACTCAATAACTACCAACGGGCCCACGTAAAAAAAAGGGCGAATCTTACACCATCTATCAGTGATTACAGTACGATCACACACACACACACGCATCCAGATCATCCAGGAAAAGGCACGACGAACCACACACCAATCCCATCATATATCCCCTGAAATTCCATCATGCCCCATTGCTTTAAGCCTTTGAAATTTCTCGTTTTACAACCTCAGGGAATTGTGAAGTGGATCATACCATAGCATGTATATGAATATATATGAATGTATTTGAGATATATATATATATAGATACATACATACCTAATTATGTATATATATATGTGTGTGTGTATTTATATATATATGTGTGTCAAACACCAAACAAATCTTCACAAATCACACGTTTCGGCCACACCGGCCACACCTGTTGTTGAGGTTCCATGGCTCGGAGAGCGGTGAAGAAATCTTTCCTGGGGCAGAGCCGTCAACTCAGCAGCCAACTTCGGCCTTTGAAAAAAAAAACACACAGACAGAACTGGAGATAGTTCTGATATGTTCTGATAATCTATATATCTGGGCAAATTATACTAATTCACTAACCTGAAATAAGGCCATCTGGGAATGATTTCCCGTATTAACCATGATTTCCAGGTCGCAGTGAGGTCGTTATAATTTACACAGATATATCATTGTGTATATATATATGTGCTGATTCAGATGTTTAATGCTGCTTAATGATGCTTACAATGGATATCTCGGATATTTCAAAAAAGCCCGCGCCGTTTCAGCCCAGGAACACCAGGCGGTCCCGAGGCCCGCTGCAGTTGGAGACTTCGGTGTGCCGTTGCAAATCCTGTGGTGCATTTTTCGGGGATTCCATGGGAAATTCCGACCATTCTGGGATTCCATTGGAAAATATTGGTTTGTTGGTGGATTCACTGGGATTCACAGGGATTCCATGGGAAAATCCATGGAAAATATTGGAATGTTGGGGAAATCTTGGGGAAATCTTGGTGGATTCATTGGGATTTTGGTGATTTTGGAGAAACAGAAATGGTGTCAAATCCAATGCATCGAGGAGTTCCAGCTGATGGCGAGCTTGGCAAAACTTAGTAAATTGAATGTAAATTGCTGTTCATTACTCTATCTATTTGGGTAATTTTGGGTATATCATGGTAATTCATGGTATATCTATTTGGGTAAAACCGCAGTTTTCCAAGTCACGTCCACATCCAATGTTCCTCCAGTGGAGCCACTGATCACCTGGCACGGGCACGGATGGTACAAAAACCTGGGTGAAGTGATGTGAAACGTGCACGCCGAAGTGAGTTCATGGTAGTCAACCGCAATTGGTGAATGTATATATATATATATGTGTGTATATCACATATCAATACATATCAGATCATACATATACATATATATAGAGAATAGATATATAACTCTGTGCGTGTTTGTTCGACAGGTGCCATCATAATTATGGCTAACAGCAATGAGAATCTCACTGACTACCATTCCTAAAGCATAAATAAATAGATGTTTGTCAGTAACATAGAATTGAATGACATCTCAAAGACGAGCTTAATTGCCCACAGCCTAAGAAAGGGATATCCCCAGCTGCTGGGTGGTTTCAAGTTTCAACCCCCCGAAGATTTGAATTTGGACAAGTTCAAAGATATTCAAAGGGATCTAATCATGTGGGTCAAAATGGGTCGAACAATTTCTTGAACCATCCCCCAGTCATTACCATAAATAATAGGTGGTATGTCTACCATTCCCACATGGCTGGTTTAAGACATATTGTTTTACCCACATTAATCCAAATGGAAAGCACGTCTCCCAGCCTTTCCCCCGCCTGTTGCAACTCGCCTTCGCTCAGCATGCGCAGCCATTTCTCATCAATGAGACGTCGAAAGCCCGCCAGAAACGCAGAGGAGGCGCGGTGCAACTCCTTGTTCAACTTGAAGTCACTTAACCTTCAACCACTGGGGTCACTTGAGACATACCCTCTGGTGATTTACTGAAACCGTTTTCTGTGGAACATTTATGAACATTTCGCATACAAATAGATGATTGACATATAGCCGCTATAGCCTATGAACAAATAGCAATGGTCCACAGCAAACTGTTAAGCTACCAGAAGGAAACCATTCCGGGAGCCACTGGCGGTTGATCCATGATTTTTTCAGCATGGAACAGCGACTGACTAAATCGCCGGCCAGACTGGCTCAAGCGTTTTCAACCTTTAAAATATCCATAAATTTTGTCATCCAAGGAACAAGTAGATGTATCTGACCCGGTTCTCCGCCGTCACTGGCACATCTTGTCCGTTGGGCAGCAACGGCACTTCTTTGCCCTCGCTGGTCACCACGAAATTGAGGCAAAGATCGGACACGTCACCACCTGAGATGGGGGGCGTTGGATGTGCCTGAAAACATCGGGCGGGAAAACTGGAAAACCCTAAAAAAATCCCATGGTTTATCCGTTTATCATGGTTTATCGTGGTAAATCATCATTTCCATTCATTTCCCGCATTGACACCACTATTTTCCGGTGGCAATTCCTATTTTCAAACACACATTCTTTTTGCTGGCCCAGTTATGATGCTTCCCAGTACGCCAAGTTGGCTAAGTCCTGCAGCCTGAGGCCCGGGCTGTAGTTCTTGAGCTGCTGCAAATTTGCAAACAAGGCCTCGGGAGAGCTCGTATGGATGCCGCAGATTGCTCATGATTATATGAATGATTAGTACCCTCTGGTAAACGTTCACATAACTACGGAAAATCACCATTTTCAATGGGAAAATCCACTATCAATGGCCATTTTCAATAGCTATGTTAAATTACCAGATGGTATATTGGTATAGAATTAAATCGTAGCCGTAGAACCCCACCAGCATGGCACCTGCAGGTCCCGCGACCGCATTACATGTCATGTGCAACCCTTTGCATCACATTCATGTCCAGGTCCATCAAAATGGAAACAATATCATCGACAATCATCCAAAATATATCTAAGTCAAACTCTTCAGTACTATAATATATATATGGATAGATGGATATGTATACAGTATATATATATACACCAAACACTACCAAACTATCTCAAAATGTCTCAAAATCCATCCTTTCATCCAAGCATTTTGGGGACCTTCCGGGATGTTCTTTTCGGAGCCCAGCCACTGGATCTAAGGACTGCAGATCGTAGTAGAAGTTGTGCTTTCCCAAAAGTTTGGCCAAGAAGAAAGTGGCAAAACAAGGCTCGACCACCTCAATAGCTGGGGGTGGATATGATGGATGTGATGGATGTGTAGATATGGTGTATATGTATACACACACATATGTATATATATATATATGTGTGTGTGTGTATAATATATATATACAGTATAAAGTATATTATAATTTGGAATGATATTATAGTATGTCAAATAATGTCACATTATTCTAAAAAATGTGCATCTCGTGTGCGCATAGATAAATAGACAGATTGATAGATCGATTGATTTATTGATTTATTGATTGTTGGATTGTTTGTTTGTTTGGTTGATTGATTGAAATACACAGAATATCTCAAATTTTATAGCAGTGATGATGTGGATGGGTCCCTGCAGGTGCGGTGCTTCTACATGCCACATGTATCCATATGTCACGTGGATCTCCAGGTGGTTCCACTTTTCTGGCAAGCTACAATGCCCTCAAAGATCGCTTTGCCGATCACAAGACCCAGGAATTCCAGAAGCGTCTCGACGTTTTCCTGAGGCAATTCATTCATGGCCGAGATATGCCGAGATGAGTGGCCAGCTGCACATGTCCTTTTTCTCAACGAGTCCTGGAATTGGAACTGCTGTACGGGCTGTACTGTCTGCTGCATGACACCGGTATACACCGGTAACATCTTGTCATACAAGCACTTAGAGATACCAATGGAGGATCTTCTCCGGTCCCATGACCCGGTTTGAAGCGAACGGAACGGCGTGGACGCTGCGCGTAAACGCCAAGCATCGTGGTATTTCCAAGCTTCTGGGTTTGGAAACAGCAGCCGCTCTTCGGTGACACGAAAGAGGCCATACTCGGGGTTGAATGCGGTCTCAGCCAACCTGAAGTGGCAGCGCCTTCTCGAGTCTATCTATCTGATTACTTCTGGGTAAAAAAACATCGAAATAGGTCTTAAGTCTGGTTTACACTGGTGAATTTGAGTATATCCTTTTTCATCTATGAATATATACAATATATTGGGTTATTAACCATCGCAATGTCGAACCTGGAAGATCCTGGTGGGAAACCACCTCCCTTCCATCTGAGGCACTTCTCCCAGAACTCCTTGAAAAGACCACCTGACACTATCGGGGAAGGCTCGGAAAACATGTCGTGAACATCCACAAGATTGGATAAGTTTTGGGATGTTTTGAAGTGGCCTTTCCTGTACCAAACACAAAGTTTACATACAAACATACAAACATCACATAAATTTGAGGTCAGTTTGGTGGGGTGGGTGAGGCGGAAGGTCTTGTTTTGCTCCAGGGCCACACAAACCCATCTTGCCAGCCACCTGCGTCTTGTCCTTGTTCCGGTCGCCCCGTGGAATTCACAAAAACCACCTGAAATCGCGCACGCCAATCTGCGTCCTGTGCGCGGCCAGCTGCAAACAGACTGAAGAAACCTACTATACTAAGTTCCAAAAAGAAACAACAAAAATGGAACGAATTTCCAGGATGGTATGGATGATGTGATGGGTGTCCAACTTTTATATCTTTCTTGGGCGGTGATGGGTGGTCCTGTAACTGGTGACTACAAGCGTGATGTTTCACCAGCTAAGAAAATTGTAAGAAACAATGGACAAACAGTTCTGTGTCGTTGGCAGGTGCCCACGGATATCAGGGATCTGCGGCTTAATGGTAGCAACTGACCAGTTGCCATACAGGATCCACGGAGTTAGTGGGTGCAAGTCAAGCAGCAAGCGGTTCATCAATTATTTCCAGCCTCTGCCCATGCCCATTGGGGTAAGTGCTATCCCCATGATACATCATGATACCACCATCCCGAGCCATGATCCATCTATATCCATCTTATGTCCTTGGCCATCAGCGATATGAGGCCATCTTCAAACAAGTGGCTGCGTCGCACGGTGAGCTTCACCACAGGTCGGGAGAGTCCAGCCTGGCGCGGGAAGACCTTGGCATCCTGGGGGGTTCCTGGGGGATTGTGCTGCTGAGCGCAACTGGTCTTGTAAATGCCTGCCAAGATCTGATCCAATCCCCGCATAGATTATGAAGAACCCTGCGTTTCCATCACTTTCCCTAGTTCTTCGATGTTCTTCGCCCACTCCCTTCCACTAGCCCCACTAGCCCCCAGATGCCCCCAGCACCATCTTTTCACACCAACTTTGCCACGGCATCTGCCGCTGCCAGGCCCGACACCGCCGCGGAATGCACAGAGGCCATGCCACCCCGCGGCGCAGCCGAAAGGAAGTCACCGCACACGGCGATGGCCGGAGAGGCCTGGACCAAGCAGGGCCCCTGCGAAAACTTAGAAGCCCTGGGGCTGCGATGGACGTAGGCAGCGCCCCAACGTTGGCACTGCTTGGTGATGGGTGTCAGGGCTCCAAGTTGAAGGAGGTCCAAAAAGGAAGTCAACATCAGGTCGGCTGGATCTGCGGAGAGATAGTCCTGGGGACGTGTTCGTTTGTTTTCTGGGGTGGTGATCCTTTGGAGAATCATCTTCATCCTTCCAACTGCTACAACGAACAAAGGATAACAGGAAATCAAGCCTTAGAAGCAAAAGAGCCCAGTGAACAGAAAGCTGCAAACTCAGAAACATCTTGCAAACCCGGATTCTTTCCGTTGCGGCTTGTAAATTCTTCCTTTTGCCCCTTCAACCTGGGGACAGAATACAGCTCAGGACTGGCCACGACTGAGAATGTCCAAATCAAGCACCAAGTAAATAAGCTAAAATACTGGTCCCTGAATATAACTGCACCACTTAAAGCCAAATGGAACCCCACATGATTCACTGCTTCCACATATCTTGGACATAGATCTGGCCATTTCATATGGTTATTCTCAAAGGCATTCAAAGGCCACTTCTGTCATGGATAAACAGTCAATTCTGTTGCCAAGAACCGACATAGGCTCGTCTTTCAGGCACGCTTCAGCAAATTCGCGGGTGCTCACACAAACCTTGCGGTTTCGAACCAGGAGGTTGAAAATAAGGGTACGCTCTGCAGCTCTGAAATCTGTGAAGAAATTCCATTTCAAAAAACAAAAAAACAAACATCACCGATGTTGCAGGAGGCTCAGTGTTGGTTGTTGCCAGTTTGCAGTTGCTGTCCTCTCCTCTGCCGATCCAATCAGAAAATGAAAAAAAAAAACTGAACTTGCCAAATTCACCTAGAAACCCAGCAGTCCTGCTTCAACGATGGCCCTGGCTTTGAGGTCCTTGGTACAGGATTTCTGGGCTTCCAGACTTCCAGGGTCAGAAGGCATCCCCCCAAAAAGATGGACTTGTAGAATACCAGCAAAAACAATGTGAGTTAGTATAAGTTACTGTTGTATCAGTTGCATCTGTTTTTCCAGTTTATATATCTGTGTATGTATACTATTTATACGATATAAACAATAAATAAATATATATAATATATTATATATATATATATAAAAACTAAAATTACGGCAAACCGCCAGGGACATGACTTGAGATAGCTGCCAAAAGGGGCAACTTCTTCTTGCCCACCGAAGATCATGCGGCAAATCCACTGCAGCACCGGACTCCGAATCACCGCCGCATCCAGATCCACTTTCTCCGTGGCACCGGGGTCAAAGGAAACCATGAGAGAAAAGAGGGGCGCCATCTCCTGGGATCATCGGGGATCATGGAGCAGCGCGCAAAGGCGTTCAATATCTTTCAATGGTCCTTTCTGAATACCACTACTTAAAATGAGCAACTTGGAGCTCTAAAACTGCTGGGGAATAAAACACTCACACATCCAAACCGTCCAAACCTTTGGTTTTTTTATGGTCTTGCGTCATGGCTGCCGAGTGTCCGTTTCCCTCAGGACCCCTAGCAGCTCTGGCACATGTGCCTCCAAGCCTAGCAGAGAGGCCCGATGCCATTCGGGGAAGGAAAGCATCACATCCGTCAGAATGAGGGCCTTGAAACTACCTGCAGCAACTGTTCACAAAATCGGATCCACCTCGTCATGTTAATCATGTCATATGGGTCACCAGATGTCACATTGCAACAGTATACCCATCAATATCAAACTAAATATTGAATGCCTAACAAAAATGATGGATAGGTTCCATTGGTGAAAAACAAGTAGATAGATTAGATAGTAGATTCAGTAGATGGGGGCCATTATATTCATTTATATTCTATGAGCATCTATGTGTGAGTCATGCGGGAACCCCCGCAGTGGCCAAAGTGTGAGGACCACGATACCCAAATATTGATCATCTGCCGCTTGAGCATCAGCCTCTGACGCCTCGTGATGTGCCACATTTCCTTCGCTTTAGATGGCGAAGTAAACATATCAAAACAAAAAGATGCAAAAAGTAAAACTAAATGTAGTGTAGTAAACCTCATAGTCCCAATTGGAAATGGTTTATTGGTGGGCTTACAGGTTTGCCTTTCAAGAGAGCCACCAAGAGGGATCCAAAAGGTGGATTGACAGATCTACATCCAAGTTTCCAGGATTCATACAACATCCAGTGACCACTGGCTCCCCGGCTCAGACGACGCACGCGACAGCCCCTCACACTCTGAAAACTGCCTTTGCCCGCGATACCCTCCTGGTGCGGGGGACAAGCAAGAGGTTCTCCTGTTCACTTTGCCATAGATTTCCGCACTAGTTTTCCACATAACACTACCAAATACTCGTTGCAAGTCCCTAGGTATCGGATCAAGCCGTCAACCTCTTGCGAACGGTAGGGCTGGGATCTTCATCATCGAAGGAAATCAGAGTGAGTGAGGAGGCTCATGATTGAAACCACAACATGGAACAGCCCTAACAATCAAATGGCGTATACTTCCCCTCAGTCTTGGCGTCATTCTTGGCTCAGTTACTCAGTAACCCCATATTGGTATGGATCAATACCTATTAATACCATTTTTAGGGGAATGAACATCCATTTACCAGCTATTTTGATGTTCACCAGGGGTACAAGGTTTTGACACACTGCCATATCTTCAGCCAAGTTTCGCAAAGGTTTCGCATCCCTCCAGGGCTCACATAGAGTTCCGTGGCAGAGGCCACGTCAAAGAAGGACTCGGTGGCATCTTCATCCAGAGGTTTGATGCTGGGAGCCTCCCCGACTTCGCGGAGTCTTGGTGTCCAGAGCTGTACAAGGCCCTCGGAGAGCCAGGAAGATATGAGTTCCTCAGGGGGATTTTGGACGAGACCGCTTGGAAAATGATGAAATAATTGAAATAATAGTATAAATCAGTATAAACGATATTATATAATCGATATAATCAAAATTCAACAATACCAATGGCCTACTTTCTGGAGAGCTGCAACCAAAGAAACACATTCCTACAATTTTTCTGAAGGTGAACTTATCTCCGCGGTTTCGAGGAAGAAGAAATCCACTGACGATTCGAGACTCAGGCTACTATTCTATCACCCATAGGATCCATGTATGCTATATATGATAACATTTACCATCAATATACCCCCAATGTTAGCATATATACCATACATGGATCCTATGGGTCATAGGGATCTCTAATCCACGTATGGATTGATCCCCCAACATGGATTGATCTGGTTACATTTTCCGCAAAGAAAAACACTTTCAGATGGTCACATTTTTCTCATCAAGAAAACCTCTTCTTTGAAATATCTGACATAGAATCTGACGTTCAACATGTTTCCTTTGGAGCATCCCTCACCCACTCCTTCCACCTGTCCGAATCCGTGGCGCCAACGCTTAGGAACTGCGCCCCGTGGTCGAAGCGCCGCCCGTCCTTTGGATCCTCACGGTGTCCACAGCGACCGCCCAAACCGCGGGATCCGAAGTCGAAGAGGACCACCTCCGGTGGTTGGATGATACTACGCTACCGGTGAGAAGCCCTAAGTTGGCACAAATAACTTGGTTAACTCTATGCTAAATTCTATGGTTTATGGAGGATATAGCTATAGTAATGGGTTTTTAAACCCACTTGTAACTGGGGAGCCTCACCTTGTAACTTGTTTGGTAATTTATGAGCACTATTGGGAGATAGTGGGATATGTTCGAACCCATGTGTTTTGGTTCAATGTTTCAACCATGGCGGGCCCCGAAACAAGTCGCCACAACACCAGCCATTCATTATATGGTAGTTGAAGGGACGTAACCAGTTTGAAGCCCTCTAGCTGAACCGGAACAACTGTGACAATTTGTATTGGGTCTATGCTTATGGGAAAATCGGGGCTTAAGCAACAGAACTCGGGATTCAACCAACATTCACTGGATTGGTTGGAAGGGAAAAACTATGACACTCGATGATTACAGTTGCCAGTTGCTAATCTATGATAATGTCATATTGGGTCAATGGGGAAAAAGGTGCGTCTCTTTAACTTCGAATTTGGTGGAAGATTGTCGGATAATTTTATTCACTGGATTGGCTGAAAGGGAAATGTGTTTATTTGAATTTTCGGTCTATAGAGAAAAAAAATGTTCACTAACAAACCTGGGTTGTCAAACTTTGGAAGCAGTGGGGCTAACCACCAAACAGTGGGGACTTACAGTAATCAAGCAAGGACAACAGGCAGGGGGTGGTGATAGCTTTGACCCGTACCCAGTTGGGGCTTGCCCCCTATCAGTACGGGTTGCTAACTTACTGTCGTTTATGCATATATATGGTGCAGCGTTGGCCACCCCCCCTCCCCCCCCACCAATGGGTATGGGTGGAC
>Ga0126342_10013849_pt1 | contig 14264 bp, 12 predicted proteins | sample Cyp1metagenome_FD_92528 | JGI IMG/M metagenome (GOLD analysis project Ga0126342, IMG submission 92528) | Coral microbial communities from Lord Howe Island, Old Settlement Bay, Australia - Cyphastrea 1 metagenome | ecosystem: Host-associated > Invertebrates > Cnidaria > Coral ...
GTTTACCCCGAAAATGTACTCATATTGACTCTCAGACAACTTATTTAATATCAAATTCCAAGATTTTGAACTCGACGTTTCCTAGCGGCCATTTGGTACCATAGGGTCTTTTGCCTATGAGAAAGGGAAAAGGCAAAGACAAGGAGAGGCCGAAGGAGGCGAGCGCCTAGCAGCACAAGAGAGGTTTGTTACCCGCTGGATCAAGCGGTGGCAACGGCAGTTTCCCCTTCCTGTGGGGCCGGCTGATTTCCTGCGTTGTGTGTGGGGTCAGATGCGGGATTTGCCAACAAAGTTGGGTCGTTTTGTCTCGGTCTGTCTGGCTGATGGGGTGCCTCCCGCGGAGTTTTCCTCTATGACCATCCGAGAAGACGACCTATTCCCGCTGGACCTGAAGGAGATTGCCACGTTCTTGCTGGAGGAGGAGGCCGCCGTTGCTGATGCTGTGATTGGCATTGCGAACTCGCTGAACTACCTGGCCTTGTGCGCGGGGCCCACTCCTGTGCCTTCAGTGATGCCTTCCCGTCGGTTGACTGAGCAGCAGAAGGTGACAGTGAGGCACCTCGTGGGAGCTGTTCGGCACCTTGAAGAGTCTGGTCATAAGGTCGCTCCTTTTGAAGAAATGAGTGCTGAGTTGACTGCGGTCCGGTTTGACTATGCAGGTGAACCCATCTTGCTTATGGAGGATCTGGTGGCGGATCTGGTCATAGCTGCTTGGCCAGCTGAAGGCCAAGCTGCTGTGCAAGACGCGGTGGACTTCTTGCCGTCGTACATCAAGGACAAGCTCAACGACCCGAAGTCTTGCCTCTTACCTCTGCATGAGTGGCCCGAGAAGCCCCCTGTCTCTAAGGTCAGGGCTTCGGATGAAGAGTGGTTCAAGCTGGTGCAGGCTGCTCACAAGAGAGGCTTGATGGCGCCACTGCAGCCGGAGGATGTGTTTAAGGACAAGCATGGGAGGCCAGTGCTTAATGGAGCCGGAGGTGTGCCGAAGTTCAAGATGGTGGATGGACAGGTTCAGAAACTTCAGAGGTTCATCTCCAACCTGATTCCGGCCAACGCCTTCCAGGAGCGCATTGATGGTGACGACAGGTTCCTCCCCTACTTGGGCCAACTCACCCTTTTGAGCAGGACGCAGATCAGGACTGGCTCGTGGACAGCGAGGATTTCACATCATGCTTCAACTTATTCCGAATTCCTCCTGTTTGGCTCCCGTACATGGGGTTCAACAAGTTGGTGGATGCAGAGGACTTTGGAGGTCCGAAAGGAATCAAGGTTTACCCTGCTATGCAGGTGCTCCCGATGGGCTGGGTCAGCTCCGTCGCGGTGGTTCAGGGTATTGTGAGGACTTTGGTTTTTGAGGAGGCCCAGGTGCCCTTGTTGTCAGAGGTCTCAAAGCTCAAGCCCATCCCCAAGTCGGATGATTTGACCGTGATCTACCTGGATTCCTTTGATGAGTTACGTCGCTTGGAGCGCGGCTGTGCGGAGGCTTTGGGCGGCCAGATGTCGGAGCGCCATGAGCGTTTCCTGAAGGTTTGCCAAGGGAAGAACCTCCCTTTGAATGATGGAAAACGCCTGGTTGGTGCAACAAAAGGAACGTTGCAAGGGGGAGAACTTGATGGGTCTGCAGGCCGCTACGGGCTGGCCAGTGACAAGATGTGCGGCCTGATGGGCCTGTTGGGCTCGTTGGTGGGGCAGGAGAAGTGGTCAGAGTTTATGCTCCGCCACGTTGTTGGAAAAACCACCTTCGGGATGTGTTTCAGGCGCCCTTTGTTCTCTTTGCTTCAGGAGACTTTCTGGGAGATCCAGCGGCGTGTGGAGCAGGACTATTCCATGGAGCCCTCGGACGAAGCGCTGGATGAGGTGCTTCTGGTGCTCACGCTGGTGCCCCTTATGTTCACCAACCTTCGTGCGGTGATGGATGACGAGATAGCTGTCACGGACGCTTCACCCTCCGGAGGAGGAGCTGCTGTAGCAACGGCATTCAGGCGTCCTGATCTTATGGTGGAGACCTCCCCTGAGGAGGCCATGTGAGCGAGGATGCGGTCTATCCTTGTCCAGTGGTCTGTGGGGCCGCCTTTTGCTCCCTGGCCTGTGTCCTCAAGCACAGGGACATTGACCACTCGGCTGCTGGGGAGTGTCCCAGGCGAACGTGGAGACCGCCGCGGTTTGGAGAGCGATTTGCCGGTCGCCGAGCGCCTCTAAGCCATGCTGTTGCACTTCAGGGTCATGTCGAAGTCCAGGCCCCGTATGATCTTCACTTTGGCAATGACATGTTTACGGACCAAGGCCGCAGAGAACTCAGCCTCCTCATGGCGGATGATGCCCTGGTTGCCGAGCACTGGGCCCCTGAGTGCAAGCTGTTCTCGCGGGCGAGAGGGCGCCCCATCACATTGGAGGACGGCAGCACCATACCCGGCCCCCACCCGGTGAGGGATCACAGGCATCTCATGGGGTTTCCGTGGCTCAAGTCGGACATGAAGGCTCGGGTGCGGCAATCCAACAGCATGGCCCTTAAGCCCCTCAAAAGAGGCTTAGAAGGGGACCGCAAGCCGTACATCTCAGTGGAGCACCCTTTCAACTCTTGGCTCTGGGAATTCACCCTTGCCAAGGAGTGGAGTACTCAGTAGGCAGCTGCTGTTGCTTTGGAGGGCGGCGTGAGAAGTGGTTCGCCTTCCTCAGCAACTTCCCTACGCTGCCGGAGTTCCTGAGTCGCGACTGCCCTCGCCACCAGGGGCTCCTGGGGTACGAGGTCACACAGCGCCCTGATCGAACCCTGGTTTACCCCACGGAAGAGGAGGCCGAGTACCCATGGGAGCTCTGCCAAGCCTACGCCCTTGCCTTGAGGAAGCAGGCACATCAATGAGCTCGAGCTCAATGCGGTGGCTGTCCTCCTCAAGAGGAGGTCGAGAGGTCGCTTGAAGCATGGGATGCGCTATTTTCATGTGTTGGACAGCATGGTGACGAGGGGATGTCTTGCCAAAGGCAGAAGCAGTTCCCCGAGGCTCAACAGAGTTTTGAGACGCTGCGCGGCCTACTTGCTTGGCAGCGACATGTACCAGTTCCCCCTGTGGACGATCAGCAGGTGGAACTTCGCAGATAAGCCCAGTCGCCTTCATGAAACGGCGTCTTAGTTTGGCGTATGCTGGGCTGCGTCCTCAAACTCTGCGAGCCTACAGACTGTCCATTGATCGGTTTTTGAAGTTTGTGAAAAAGCGCCACGTCCCTCTACGAAATCCAAGGTCCCTTGACAAGCAGCTTGCCGAATTCATTGATGTTTCTTACCAGGAAGGGGAGCCTTTGTCCTATGCTGGACACCTCCTTTCTGCGATCAAAAGGTTTCACCCAGAATTGAGACTGGAGTTGCCCAGGGCCAGCCAGCTTTTCCGCAACTGGCAGCGCTGCTATGTTCCCTCTCGGGCTGTTCCGGCCTCTTGGGAGCTGGTTGAAGGGCTCATGGGCGTTTCTTTTCATCAGGGCTATGACACCCTGGCCCTCCTGTTGGCCCTGGGCTTTAATTGCTTGCTCCGCACCAGCGAGATGTTGGCTATCACCCACAAGCACGTGGTGTTTCACCCGAAGGACAAAGGCATCAGCTTAGTTCTTCCCGGGAGTAAGACCTCACAAGGGAACCCTCAGGTGCTGTTGGTCACGGACAGCCGCTTAATTCGGATGGCCAGAGCGGTTATCATCCCTTCGTCATCTGACCTGCTGTGGAAGCAAGGCCCTTACCAGTTCCGGCAGCGTTTTTCAGAGCTCCTCGTGCACCTTCGGTTTGATGAAAGTTCTTACACCCCCTACTGTCTTCGTAGGGGTGGAGCGACTTGGTATTTTCAGACAACCCTGTCGCTAGATGCTACTGTCACTCGTGGCAGATGGAGCTGCACCCGTACGGCACGCCAGTACATCGACGAGGGCACTGCCCAGCTTGCTCAGGTTTCTTGGAGCCATCAGCAGAAACGGTCCTTGCGGCAGTGGAGCCGCTTTTTGTTGAAGGTACGGCTACGCCAGGAAGCAAAACTTGGAAAGGCATGAGGCTATCCAAAAATTTTTGCAAAGAATGGATGGTGAGGCTCTTAAGCCAAAAACCAAAAAGGCCGCAGCCTCCTGAGGTATGGCCGCCTGGCACCGGCCAAAGTGCTGTGGAGTGTCTTGACCCGTGTCCCAGGCTTAGCTGAGCGCTAGGTCTAGGCTGTACAGTTAGAGCCTCTTCGTAGCAACTTCGAGGCACCCCAGAGAAAAGATTGGGTGCTTGGTGTTGGCTGAGTGTTGATGAGACATTGCAACAAGTGATGTCGTAGTGTAGTGTGCGTTAGCTAGCGGAATGTAGCAACGTAGCTATGTCGATATGCTCGTTAGCATCTGGCTCCCACCTCCACCCCTTCACCACCTTGTTTAGGTGTGCCGACCTCTGGGGGAGGGCTTTTTGGAGCGATGGTGAGGCTCTTAAGCCAAAAACCAAAAAGGCCGCAGCCTCCTGAGGCATGGCCGCCTGGCACCGGCCAAAGTGCTGTGGAGGGTCTTGACCCGTGTCCCAGGCTTAGCTGAGCGCTAGGTCTAGGCTGTACAGTTAGAGCCTCTTCGTAGCAACTTCGAGGCACCCCAGAGAAAAGACTGGGTGCTTGGTGTTGGCTGAGTGTTGATGAGACATATATATATATGTATACACGTAACATTACCACCCTCATCCAGTGACCTATCACTACGAAGAATAACGGGACCAGAGTCCTGGACCACCAGGACACCTGGAGGCGAAAAGTTGGAGAATTGGGTTGGGCTCTCAGCATGATCGTACCTATATTATGTATGTTATATGTATAATAATATATATATAATATATATATAATATAATATATACAATATATTATATATATGTATATCGTAACTAATGTATATATATATATATAACGTTATATTGTATATCATTCCTATATTCGGATGTATATATGTAAATATTGCAACACAATGCATGCATTCATATGAATGAATTATGTACTTACGAAGAGTGCCCGGGTGATGTCATGTCAGGTTGCCATTGACGATCGAGAGCTGCTCACCGAACAAAACGGTCGCTCCCTTCGTGGCCACTTCGTGGGGGCCCAGGAGAGCGCCCAGGAAATCCGTAAAATCCATGGGAAATCCATGGAATCATGTCCATGTCTGGAGACTATGGGAAAATCCATGGGACATGTCTTGAATCAAGTTATTGCTAAGTTAGATATGTCTGGATATCAGATATAATCTGTTTGGAGATGTCTGGAACATCTATGGGAAAGTGATATACCAATGATAATGGCTATATCATGGTCGTATGATGTAATGTAATATTCAATAATATTCATTTAGTGACAACCACTATTGATCCTTGATTCATGGGATATATCTGAATGAATTACAAAAATATTGCGACTTCACGTTGTGATGTCACTGGAATGATGGGGATTGGATGAAAGGGAAATCATCCCCATAGCTGGCCGCATGTTAACAGCTGGTTTCAGGCCAGTGAAGTATTTTAAGTCAGCCAGAATATATGGTTCTCCAAAACTGGGCAGGGTCCTAACTCATCGTCATGAGAAAAATGTTGATGAACCATGAAAGTTTGAGGGGACCAAGACGGCATTTTTTCACTCGGCTTTCAGGGAAAGTCTACAGATTTTACTATGCTTCTCCAGCCAATTTTCGCAGCAACGGGATGTTACGGGCACCAAACCCAGGGTTGGAGATGATCCCCATCTCCGAAAATTGGCGAAAAGTGCTCTGGGAAATGATGTTTGTTAACATTCTATAGGTATCTGGAAGTTGTTAACATCTTATTTCTAGAATCAGTCTTTTGGATTCTAATCTTCTGCATACCAGAACATTTACCCTCTGGTAAACGTTAACATAACCATGGAAAACCACCATTTTTCATGGGAAAATCCACTATTTCAATGGCCATTTTCAATAGCTGTTTTGAGATAACCAGAGGGTATATCCCATTAATACCCCATTGAATCACTATAAAATCCCATTAAATCCCATTAAATCCCATTAAACCACCATTTTCCTATGGTTTTCCCATTAAATCCCATTAAACCACCATTTTCCTATGGTTTTCCCATTAAATCCCATTAAATCACCAGAGGGTATCACATTGCAAATGCTGTGAACATAAAATCTGCACCAAATCTGTGCCAATTTTTTTCATCGAGATCCGCGAGGTGCAGACACATCCCCTGCGAGGTTTGACGCCGGAGGCTGCAGATGTGCCTTGAATCGACAATGGATCAGCATGGATAACCAACGTTTTTGGATGATAATATGTATGATATCATCAATGGAAAAATCATTGTTGGATATTGTTGAATGATAATGGATAATATACCTATTGGATGATTTTCCATAGGATATTATGATATTATTATCCAATTGTTGGTTATCATATTGGATAATGATGAATCACCATTGGATGATTTTCATGGATATGAAATGATATTCATACCCATTACGGATCCATGGTGCTGGTATATTAATGCTAACATGACTGGGGTATATGGATGGGATCCATGTTACCATATATAGCAGCACCATGGATCCGTCATGGGATATTGGATATGGTCAAAACTGGGGGGTTTCACCAAATGGTCATGATTGATGCGAAGATTTGCTTTCTAGAAGCATGCTAGATACATATGGTACTACATATGATATCCGAGATTCTAAGGTATCTAAGATAGTCGAGATATCGAAGGCATGGAAATTACATAAAACTTGTACAAATACATATAGAATATATACACATACATATGTATATATATATGTACACATACACATATATATATATATGTACATATACATACGTATATATATATATATACATATGTATTTTAATTTATATACACGTATGTATATGTTTACATATACGTATGTATATGTATATATACAATATATATATATTTACATATGTATATGTACATGTATATATAGAGATACATGTATATACATGTGTATATATATATATACATACATGCATATGTACATATATATATATATATCTATATACATATGTATATATATATATATATGTGCATAGATATATCTTATGTTATATATACAAAGATCCATATGGAAATCATGTATCAGGTCTCTGGGCCGTGGTTCCAATGGAGAAGCCTAGGGATCCCGATCCAAGGCGTGCATTGCCATCCTCAAGCAGGAGCAGAAATCTGAACCCACAGGCGAGGATGGCTGTGGATGGTCGTGGGTGCTGAGTAAATTTCATGCAACATGTCATAAATATTATTGATAACACACATGTTGATGATAATATGTAGATAACACTATTGTGAGTATGTTGTCATAATATTGGGAGTATCTGCTACATAAATATGATAACGTTATTATTGTGAGTATTTTATTAATAATAATAGTAATAAGAATAATAATAATGTTAACCAACATGTTAATATGTAGAATCAGATGAGTTGTATACCAAAGTATCTAAGTGACACAAAAACCTGCTCAAACTGACCGTATCTGACCCCTCAAAACAAGATATGAATTTTGGATGTCCCTTTCGCACATCTCGAAAATAGCACATCCCATGGCACATCCCATGGCATCGCCAGCGTGACCAGGTTCTGCCATGCCGGGTGTGCCGCGAAGTAGCTCCTTAGAGGTCTTCGGGCCTTGGAAAAGCCGACCGGGCATGGTTTCATGATAAAATTATATATATATATGTATATATGTATTGTATAATGTGTATATAATGGTTACTCACATATATTTGCGATGCATTGAAAGTGTATACTTCTTACATATCTATGTATATCTGTAAATATATATATATACATATTGGGATGAGTTGAAACTGCAACCACCCCTTGGTGGATCTACAGTCACAAAATCCGTTGCTGCAGCCCAGGTTGATCGCCAGGGTGGAGCTGCAGATGAGGTCGGCTGTCTTGGGATGTCTCGGGGATTTCATGATGAATGGTGATTTACCCGGCCTGGTAAACGAACTAAGAGTTTGCGAACTGGAAAGATCCACCATCCGAAAATAATAGGTCAATCAACTGGCGAATGATGGCCATGGGCCATTTTTTCAATAGCGAACTGTTAGTCATTACCAGAGGGTATCCCATGTCAAAAAACATGCTTAGTCATTCTTTATGTCTATTTCTTGTTCAGTCTCAGTTGAGGATTTCCTGTCACAAGTCATGAGCCTTTGTCTGAAAATAGTGTACCCTAAATCCTTTGGTCAATCCTCATTTTCTCACTATGAGCCATTTATGGGGAGTTTAATCCCCGGTTTGCAGATGCATTCATACAATGGTCATATACTTGTTGGATATATATATGTATATATAATCCATTTAAAAAATCACCATTATCGTTGGTAATTCGGTAATCCCAAGTTTTCTTGGTGAACTAATAGTTATGAAGTCAACCATTGTTAACCACTTAATATTTCACCACTAATGGCTAACCATTCTGGACACCCCCATGGTGAGGCCCCATGACTCACCACTTTTTCAGGACCCGCCGCCTCCACCCCCGCGAAATCAACCAAGAGTGGCTTGGAAGTGGAGCTGGTGGAAACGAAGGATTTTTTGTCTGAAAAAAATTGGGAAGAACTATGAAGAATTAGGGAAATGTATGAAAATGTTGATTAAGTTCCATTGCCTGCTTTCGCACTACTCTTCTCTTTCTTTGATGTGTGTATATATATATATATAGAATAATGCAGAGTTTTCTCATACACGCTGGGTGTATTTCTGCATATTTTTTTATGTTTTCCTTACCCTCCGGTAATCAAACATGGTAACTGAAAATCCACCACTTATAGATGATTTTCCCATTGAAACCTTCAGTGAGTTCGGGCGTTTCCCAGCTATCGATGTTTGTTGGCACCGGAGAGCATCCTAATTTATTCCAGTTTGGTTAGAAGGGAGCAGTGTGTGATAGCTTGTATTTATTGAGAGAGTCTTTTTCCTTCTGAAACAAATCAAAAAACAATATTGCCCGACACCAGCAGACAGGCTGGCAGAATGGGGATATTGTGGCATATTATGGGGATATGTTTTCGATCATCTGGATTCATTTACTATCCCCGTACTATTGAAAAATCCCCTCATATTACCCCACCATTATTAAGCCATATAGATAATGCACAATGAGGAGATAACGATAGATTGACCTGAAATCCCCAGGTAGCAGGCGCTCGAGTGCTGGCAGCATCCCATATTTCCGCCGCGCAAGCTGCACGTGCATTGCGGGTGCATGGTAACACGGCAACTTGGCAGTTGACCTTGGACCTCTTGTGAAGTTGGGGGGTTTTGTACAACTATGGCAACTATGGTTATATGAGCTATGGTCAATACTCATGGTTAATAACCATTCATAGGGGCTAGTCATCCAATGGTTCATAGGGATTTATAATAACCATTATAAGGATCCTTATTGTGGATGGGATGACCATCAACCATATAGTGAGTATTGACCATGGCTCATATATTGGTGATATATTGATTACACACCCATTATCACCAATTTATCAATTTATCAATTTATAATCCCAACTGCACCCCCAAGTCTACTGAAAATTCTTATGATAATTTTTTAAGACACTTGTGGCATGAGGATTTTGGGCTGAAGCCAGAGGGACCAAATGGGATGAGTTGCGGTGATTTGAGGTGCTTCGCACCCTTCTGCTTGGGAAGCCAATCAATACAACAGTGAGAAACTGAAAGATATATACATTTATATATATATATACACCATATATGTAGACATGTTGTTGTTTTTTATGTTGATACACATAGTGAGTCAACCCGGGATTGACAAGACTCTAGCTGATAAAAAAAAGGGGTTACACCCGCTAGTTTTTGATGGTCCCAAAAAGATCAACCGCCCGCCATTATGGGTCCTCCCAAGCGGCCCGCCTGGGATTGCCGGGATGTTTCCATCGCCGCACAAAACACCACCGTTTAAAGCCTATTTAATGGCCACCTTATGTGGGTTAGTTCACCCCAGGGCCGGAAAAACTCGCACTTATGACTGGGGTAAACCCTACTTTGGGTGCAGTTGAGGCTACAAAAGGGTATAGCCATGGTTATAAATGCCGATAAAGTGGTATATAACCCCTATAACTATTGTGACATACATGAACTATCTCCACTTAGTTCACCTTTTAACTGCACTTCCAAGTAGTGTTCAAAACATTTGCTATCAGCATAAATCCTATAGTTTTACGAGTTACCCTCTGGTAATTTAACATAGCCATGGAAAATCACCATTTATAGTGGAGTTTCCCATTAAACATGGTGATTTTCCATAGTTATGTTAGTTTTCCATAGTTATGTTAGTTCACCATTTTTAATGGGAAAATCCACTATAAATGGCCATTTTCAATAGCTTTTTGTATGTTTACCAGGCCGGGTATCACTGTTATAAAACACCGGTGGTGGACGAGCCGCGAGTGAACTACCCGACTCACCAGGCCCCAGCTGCGGTGCGCTTACCGGGTCCAGGTCGCCCTAGGGGACGATGCTCGGCGATGGGTATCCCCCATGACGGACAGGACACCTCCATGTTATATAGGCTATATGTAGGTTGTGTAATACCACACACACACATAATCACATAATCACACATAATATATATATATACATCTAAATACTAGATGTCATGATACATGATACATGTCAATGACTATAGATACAGAATGATACAGGTGGCAATACACATGCATAGTATCCTCAAGGCGAATCAAGGCGTGTTTTTGCCTGCCTCTGTCCTGAAAGCATCACCTGCACGATCAAGGATCGATGGGTGCCATAGCAGGTCGCCGATGAGAGCCGATGAGAGCACGAAAGGTCAGAGGATGTGGAGCGCGGCACCGCGAAATTTCGTGGGTAAAAATCCACATTCAATGCAGTCCAAGTTGGGTTAAGTACTATGGAAATGATTTTGTGCTCCTTGACCCTGCTGCACTTTTTGCTCGTGACGGATGGCACTGCAGTGGAAAATCCCTCTGGCCATCCGGGGTGACGTAAAAACGATCCGCTGACAGCTGCCCCAGTTGATCCAATAGACAGCACTGAATTTGAGTTGCAGCTGGCATGTCTTGGCAAGTCGCACACTGGGTGTGCAGTTGGGGTTCTTGATGGCTAAACTATGGTAATGAAACTCACAACTTGGGATATAATCCCTAAGTCACCTAAGTCCGGTATGTTTCTGGCCCGCCCTTCTGTCACTGCAGAAGTTTCACCATAGGAGTTTGGGCCCCTTGGCAAAGGATTCCCGATCGAGGCTTATCTTAGAAAGCTCCGTCGTCGCAAGACCAAAAGCTGGAGCAAACCGAGTCCTCAGAAACAGGCAGACTGCAGGATGGCCGGAGTCGGGGTGATTTCACATTTCACCCGATTTTACATTGCTTCAGGGATTATTGTATTCCATATTCAGTTTTCAATGAATTGCAAGTTGATCCGACTTCTAGGTTTCCCTGGTTTCTGAAGTGGAGTTCACCCCCTGCAGACATTTGGCTGATTTGTACAGCACCCGCGTATCACAGAGAAGTTGGGCCAATGGCGGAGGAGGAAGAGGTAAACCCCAAGGCCGGACCGGGACCTCGATTCTTTCCTTTCCGGTCAAACATAGCAATGGGAAAGCCCCGAAGTAAATGGAAGTTTTGAATGGGAAAATCATCGAACTAAATTTGTCTATTTTTCGTTGCAGTGTTTGATTTCCATTGGGTAACGAAGGTGTATCAAACAAATCAGAATTCTTGATACGATTTCTCTTCAGCGAATGGCCAGGCTTACCCTTTGGCCAAGGCTGGGAGTGTTCTGGGTGCTGAGGTATGCAGCTTGTGTTGCCAAAGTATGTTGCTTTGTAATTATATTTCTGATATCCCAAGATCTTCATGTGGAGAATGTGTTGGCACTGGGATTGCATTGTTCCCATCACGAAAATAAGCTTGCGACATTGCCCATGAGTTTGGTGAAAATTTCAGTACCCTCTACGCAAAGATATCATGGAAAAACAATAATCATCCTTAACTTTCCGGTTGAACAGCTTTCCCCACCTTGGCCAGTCCTGCAAGAGGGTGTTTTTTTTGGCCTTCAAAACGACACGGCGAAAACACGCCGTGGCAAGGAAGCCCTGACAGTCACAATCTTGGATTTAGTGCGGCTCGGCAGAAATCACCAACTCGTCGGTGATTTCCGGTGCTTTGCCAACCATCCATCCTTATATATATATATAAATAAATATACACACCAGTGAGTTTCATATGTAAATAACATATTCATATGTAAATAACACACATATATATATACAGTACACAATTATATATGTATATGAATATACATATTGCATATTTAACATTTAATGGTTAGCAATGCGACATCATTTGGCACAGGTCGACCCTCCCCAGATCTGCCGCCCGAGATCTTCAATGAGGGATATCATAGTGTTCTTTACACATCGCATGTGTCATACCCTCTGGTAAACTAACATAACTATGGAAAATCACTATTTTTAATGGGAAAATCCACTATAAATGGACATTTTCAATAGCTATGTTAAATTACCAGAGGGTATCTCATATATTTCAATCAGTTCAATCTCCATTTTAACAGAGATCTTTATTTGGCACGCCAAGAAAAAAAAACACTCAGCCCAATCTGGGTTTGTCTGAAAGTAGGGGTACAACCAAATTGGATGGTTTATAATCTAATTTTCCTCTCAAAGTGGTCATAAAGCGAGGGTCTTCTTCATTTTTTCAGACATAGCCACATATGACATAGATGTCAACTCTCCGGATTTTTAGATTCAAACTCTTCATCTCACTTTTCCCATTTTCAGCTCCAGGTTGTTCCATAGGTTTGTTCCCCATTTTTGGAGTCAGAAATTCCCAACTCTCCCAGTTCCCCAACCCTGCGCCAGTCCTCAGCTTATAGATCTCAACTCTGCTGATTCATAGATTCCAAGCTTTTCATCGCACTTTTCGCATGTAACCGCCATTGTTCCGTACCCTCTGGTAAACATACAAAAAGCTATTGAACATGGCCATTGAACTAGTGGATTTACCCTAATCAATAGCATGGTGGGTATCTTTCCAGTTCGTTACGTAAACGTATATACCAGGCCGGGTATCCCTCCATTTTCCTATGGTTTTCCTATGGTTTTCCTATGGTTTTCCCATTCAAAGCTCCATTTGACCAGTTCTTTTAAGCTCCAACCAGGCAGCAGTCGGCGAATTATAAGCAGCTGAAGAAAGGCGCCAACGAGGCCACGAAGACGCTGAATCGAGGCACCGCGGAGCTGGTGATTTTGGCCGCGGATGCTGAGCCGCTGGAGATCTTACTGCACTTGTCACTGGGTGGGAAAACGAAGATGGGATGGAAATGGAGGGGGTGGTGATTTCTATGCTTCAATTCGTTGGATGGATCATGATATATGTATAATTATACATATGTATATATGTATATATATGTATATATATGTATCATAGATATGAATGTGAATAATTATGCACAAGTATACATACATGTATATATCATTATACATCTAAAATTATCTACAGTAAATATATCTAGATACAGTACATACCTACCATACCATACCATATGAGATCTTCATTCGAAAGACACGGGGATTTCACCAATTTCACCCATCGATGGCTAAGGCCCCTAGTTTGTGAAGACAAGAACGTGCCCTACGTCTTCGTGAAGTCGAAGACTGCGCTGGGGCGCGCCTGTGGTGTGTCGAGGCGGGGAAATCCCGAAAATCGGGGATGGGTCAAGTGTAACCCATGAAAAATTACCGTATTTTGGGGAATACACATCCATTAACCAGCTATTTTTCCGGGTACCTAGGGTACCTATTAAATGAGTTTCTCGCTTCAGCAAACCATGTTTGAGTGAGAGTATCCCTGTGCTGAGGCCGGTGATCTCGTGCTCCATTACCTCCAAAGAAGGTTCTCAGCTCAATACGCAGATTCAGGAGCCATCAAACTATGAATGGCTTGGCGACTTCGGGTGCGGGATGGGGTCATAGAATACTTTGAAAGAACAAGCGTTGATCTACAATATATGTAATGTTGACCCCGGATTAATAAACCCCCCCCCTATAGGTCAACTAGGTCAACAAGGTCCAGTGAGGAGGTCCAAAAACCGAACCCCCAAAATAATGTGACCATTCAATCATCCAGAAACGATTATTATAAGATTCATATGGGAAAAGATGGGAAAACCAATGATAAACCATCAGATTCCTATGAGAAA
>Ga0126342_10013850_pt1 | contig 14263 bp, 15 predicted proteins | sample Cyp1metagenome_FD_92528 | JGI IMG/M metagenome (GOLD analysis project Ga0126342, IMG submission 92528) | Coral microbial communities from Lord Howe Island, Old Settlement Bay, Australia - Cyphastrea 1 metagenome | ecosystem: Host-associated > Invertebrates > Cnidaria > Coral ...
CCACATGTTAAAATTCCGGGCAAACCCCCCCGGTAGACCCAACATGTTGTAACTGGATATTCCCTCTGGTTATTTAACATAGCCATGGTATAGATGGCCCATAGAAATAGATGATTTTCCCAGCTAGAAAGCTCCATTTATAAGGGATTTTTCATGGCTATGTTAAATAACCAGATGGTATCTAGTTTGTAATATTAAGTTGTTTACTTCGAAAAGAACAGCATGGGCTGTGATGACATTTTCCTCCTTCATTGAACTCACCAGAATTTGCTGATACGTTGCAACGCTGCAGCTGGGACATTTCCCTGTTTTTTTTTTTTCTGGCGCAAGTAGGTCAGAAGGCATCACAGAATTCTATGCCAGTTCAGCTCTACTGTCAGTCAGATTGCACTTGAAAGACAACCTTAAGATATACGTATATAACGTATATATATATACACATGTATATGAGTTTGTCATAGTTTGTCTGAAATTGGGTACCCCAAGGAATTGTCATAAGATGAGACATTGGGTAGCCTCACCTTTGGACCAGGTCGAGAAGTGAGTGCCCGGGCGACCTCAGAGGCGGAGCTCCAGGCATGCTTCGACAGTTATAGTCGGATGATGTTGGATGATGTTATAGTTGGATGATTTATAGGTCAAGTCAAGCATGTGCCTTTGAGATCACTAAATGCAGCCGGGCTTGGTCTTGTGTTCATCTTGCCCGTGGCTGAGGGTTAGGTTGGTAATTTTGTTTTTGGTCATACATCCTGCCTGATTTAGGGCATGCCGTGCAGAAAGTCACCTGCCTCGGTTTTCTCTTCAGAAATGCCAGTACTGCGAGCTACTTGATCTGGTGCTGTACGAAGAGGAAGAGCACAGGGAGGATGTCTTGCACCGTCTGGAAGAGATTCGGTACACACCTGGACCTGAGCAGGTGAGGTTTGTGTATCGGGCAATACGTTCTGACGAGTACAAGCCGAATTGTCCATCCATGTGTTTGAGGAGACGGGGTGATTGGTCAGAAAGGGATGTCCTTCACGAAACTCCTGACGTGCAAAGTGCTGTTGAAAATGGCCGGGCTCTGTATTCAAGAGGTGCTATTGCAGTGCGCATGTGATGGTTGAACCTGAAGCTGCAATGTGCAATTTCGTGATTCTAAAGCCAAGTTTTAGCTTCAGCGCAATAGGATGTTCAATCATGTTATTCGCTGGTCCTGATGTTTCAGGGAAGTTGGTCGTGGATGACCAAGGAAGAGATATGCTTAAGTTTTCTATGTGGGCGCTTGCCTTCCCACCAATCTTCTTTACCTGACCCTACATCCTAAGAGTGTTTTTGAAGTTTGTAGGCATATTGTGGGCATATATGGTTGAGGGTCTGGAAGATTGGTTGAGGGGCAAGCCCTTCTCTAACTCATATCCCCTTATCATAGTTGTAAGTTGTTTGATGACTGTAGCTAACTGGCTAACTGGTGAGAATTGGTATACAATCCGGCTATGTACCCCAAACCCAATCACTAACCAATTAGCTAATGTTAGCGCACTCCATTTCCCATCTACTGTACTTAGACCCTCCTAGTACCATAAAAGTTGATTAATGTTCCAGCATAAGTCCTTGCTATATAAACGCTTTGCCGCCACCTCAAACTTGTTCCTATATATTTCAGCATATTATCATGGGTCCAAACACTGACACCCTGGTGAACACCAAAATCGCTCGTAAGTGGATGTACATGGACATTAATCCCAATATAATGGATTTTCATCCATCCTGTGATATAGCATCGTCGCATGAAATTAGAAGCCATCCAACCTGTGAATCTTGGAATTTTAAGGGCAAATATTCTCCCAAAAAAATCCCTTAAGTCCTTTACCAAACAGCTGGGATCCGGGGCAGGTTCTCTTATCCAGCTATGCACCTGTCTTCGTTTGCCGCGCGATGACCATGGAGCATGTGCAAGCGCCGGCCAAGAGGCGCTACGAAGCCTGGAAGGAGGTGCTGAAAGCTGGATTGGACTGAGCACTGTTATACAGAAAGGCTTAGTTACTTTTGTTAGTTATCATTCATAAATATTCATAATATATACCTAGCCTTGAAATGATTTGTTCCATGCTACGGCGTAATTCCAGGAGGGACATCGTAATATTTTTTTTGGGCTGCGTCATTTTCATTGGTATGTGTGGACCATGTTGGGCTCAAAGGCCAAGATGTGCACTTAAATTGGTTCGATGTCTTGGAACCTGGGTGCAGTTTTTTAAAATTGATTTTCCAAAAAAGAAACTAATGGAAACATCACCAAAAGTTGCCGTCGTAATTCCCAATCATTACGGCGTAATTTCCCAACATTACGGCATAATTTCCCGGAACCATTACATAATTCATTTCCCACTATTTTTGCTGCTCATGGACTTGCGGAGTCCATGGAGAAAAGGAGTTTTGTACTGTTCAGGGTGTTGGGACCACCTCTTTGTCAGTCAAGCGTATGCATGGTGAGCCATAGTTCCACAGCCCTCACAACCATTGACCTTTGGCAACGTCATTTTTGGATGTCCTGCGTCAAAAGGTCCGGGTTACGTCTAAAAAAGAACGCTGCTTGGGAACCCGGCACTTTTTTTTCATACGCAACACCTATCTAGGTATAATATAATATATATTGTAATTTCCGATATCATATATATAATTATATAATATATATTATTATATATATATATATATATATATTACATGCATATATGAAAGTTTAATATAGATTTCTCTCCATTCATTGCCAGGTGCGGGATCTTCTTCAACAGCTGGAACCGTCCTCTCCCAACCACCTCTACGCGGCCTCCTGCGCCGCAGCCGCGTGTCCCGGCGACGCCACGGCGCTGCGGATGGCCCTAGCGGCGTGGCTGGGGCGACACGGCGTGCTGCAGGCGCCACGGGACCGGTTGTGAGATATACCCTTTGGTAAACCAACATAACTATGGAAAATCACCATTTTTAATGGGAAAACTCAGTATAAATGGCCATTTTCAATAGCTATGTTAAATTACCAGAGGGTAATCTGGGGATTTTGAGATAATGGGATATAATTGGAGATAAAATGATATAAATGGGGCATTAGACTCTTAGACTCATTCCACTATGGGGGAAACTCAGAATGTCATGGGCATCTATTGTTTAATGGATGTGTTAGGGAGCTGCAAAAACATGTGTTTGACGTATAAACCATCCCCACTTGTAGGTTGATTATCGAGTTTACCACATTTTAGGAATGATTGGGTTGGTTGGAACCTTTCGAATGACTAGAGACTTTGCTGGATCAGTGTGTATGTGTGTGTGTTTGCCTCGAACGATTCATTTGGACTTTTGTTGATGTAATTTTGGACAGAAAGACTACACTGTTAAGCCAAGTGGCCATGTACTCCTGTCTTGGTACTGGCTAGAATGGGATGGTTCTCAGGGATTACAAGGTCCGAGGCCTCTCATGAGGATCAGTCAGCCCACTGTTACAGGCGAACGACCACATGAACTGGTCAGCCGCTGGAACTGCAAGCATGTTCATTCTGAATTTCGACTCAATTCTTGATGCAAGTAATGCCACTCACCAAGTGATTTTGAAACCCTCAAGCAAGGCATGGTTTCATGACTAGCTTTGCATAGCATAGCCAACAGCATTGCATAGCAGCTTTTGAAATGTCAATGTTTCGAGCTGTGTTTTACCCCCTTCCTGCTTGGGTATGAAATTCTTGGAATATCACCAGTTATATGAAATTATCCCACACATGTTTTGTTACCAGCTTTAGTTGATATATGATTCAACATCTTCACTGCTTTCGGCCACATTCTGGTTATATAAAATACCCAACCTGGTTATGACTAACATAGCCATGCTATAGATGGCCCATAGAAATAGAATGGTTTACCTATTAAAAATGGTGATTTTCCATGGCTATGTTTCAGCAGCCGAGGTCTCCAGCTTGGCTGCCACAGCGCAGCAGCCGGCGCTGGAGGCTTTCGTGGAGGCGATGAAACCGCCGCGGGCCTTGGCGACTTGGCTGCCGGTGAGTGATTGTCGGGGTTCCCCGGTATCCCGGTGATGAATGGGATACCCTCTGGTAAACTAACATAGCTATTGAAAATGGCCATTTATAGTGGATTTTCCCATTAAAAATGGTGATTTTCCATAGTTATGTTAAATTACCAGAGGGTAACCCACGAAAAAAGGCGACTTCTTAACCAGGCTTGGTCGTGTTTTTGGGATCTGAAGCCATCCATTGAAAAATGGAATGGTGGTTCATGGTGGCTGATGATGATGGGAGTGGATATATTTGAGAATCTGGTTGAATTTGAGTTGCATACTGTTGCATATGATTTCTCAACAGTACAACTATTTTTACAGCCCCAGAGCCCAGGAGGAGCTTCGCACGGAGGAAGGTTGGAAGAAGGCTCTGGCAGTGCTGGGCCAACATGGCACCTGGGCATCTGGGAGAGCAACGGACAAACCGCAGCCGCAAACAACGCAGGCGCGATGCGATCAAGACCCATTTGATTCGATGATTTACAGCTTTGATGCAATGGTGGATGTTTGATGACTTTTCTGCGTAGCTGTTTTGAATTGCCATTGCCATATTAAATGTTTGTCCGTTGGTGTAATATAAGTAACTAAACCCAACATTTCTGAGCTGAGACATAGTTTTAAATAATCTGACATTGCCGCAATCGCATAGCTGACGTAAGATGAGGCAAGAAGACAGAGGCCAGAGCTTCAAAGTTGATTCCCTAGCACCGGCGCTGTACAGAAGCCAACAAAACACAACCCTTGGACGCGGGGCTATGGCTAAGACAAGAATGACATGAAATAAGCCAGTCATATCCCATGTTTATCCCATTCATATCCCATTCATATACCATTAATATCCCATTCATATCCCATTCATATCCATTTAATATCCCAGTATATGTACCATTATGTACCATTTGTATCCATTTGTTGTACCACCAACAACCTTTTTTGTCCCAGGCACAGGATCAAGTAGCCGAGCCTCGCGCTGGTGAACATCGATGGGCAAGGACCAAGGAGGGTTGCCAGCTGCAGCTGTTTGGTTCTTTGGCTTCCAAGCACTTCAGCTACTGTTGGGTATCTTGGGTAAATATGGGGGTAACATATGGTAAACTAACAAAAAACTATGGAACATCACCATGTTTAATGGGTAAATGAACTATCAATAGGTCATTTTCAATAGCTATGTTAATTTACCAGTGGGTAACATATGGTAAAATGATGTAAAATGACCAATGAAAACCTCCCAAAAGTGGCTATCAAATAAGCGTTCAATGAGTTGCAGCAACCCTGTCAATGACTTTACACCAAGATGTCTAACACTTATTGTTGATTCCTTGGCGATTCATGGCTTCCAAAAACTGTAACCCCCCTCCTTTGGCAGGTTAAAGCCACTACTTGAAACACAATATGTCATGAACTACACTTACATATCGCAGCATTGTTCTTAATTTCATGTTATATTTTAATTCCATCCAACACAAATGGGATATGAATATGAATGGATATGATGTCATCGATATCAACAATAATGTGCTGCTTGGACATCCTATGTTTGCTGATATCTAAAGTAACTATCCATCTGGGGGCTTGTCGAAACCCCAATTATATCCATTATTATTATCACTAAGACACTAAGAATGGCTCACATCCCAGATTTTAATGATAACATATGATACCCTCTGGTTATTTCACATAGCCATGGAAAGATCCACCATTTTTAAGAACGGTAAACCATCTATTTCGATTAGGGCCATCTATACCATGGCTATGTTAGTCATAACCAGAGGGTAACCATGCTGTTTGGTTGACCTCAACAATTACCCATCCCATATCTGTAACCATCTGGAGCCATGGGAAATCATGGACCAAGATTATTCTACAGCAACCAGAGCAAACAAATCCCACTCAAATTCACATATAGTATCAATTCTTCGTTCTATATATATATATATGAATGTTTTGTTGTCCTATGTTACTTTGTAATCTTTGTTTGGTGGTTTGCTATATCCAGACCCAGCGCCCACCGTGAACGGCCGCCGAACATCGAGGCTTCGACGCCGCGGCGCAGCTGGACATCTCGCCCGAGCGGCTGCGAGCAGCGCCCAGTGTGGCTGCCATGCAGCGAGGTGGGGCATCATGGAATAGCCATGACAGGGACGTGATGAGGATTGGTAAACCATTGGTCACCAAGCATTGGAAAAAACCATTGGAAAAGCAAAAAACATCATTGGTGACGACATGGTGACACGATGGTAAACCAATCAATCATTGGAAAAATCATTGGTAATACCATTGGTAAAACATTGGTTAAATCATTGGTAAATATCATCAATTATGATGAGTGGTAAACCGTGACCAAGCATTGGAATAAAACCATTGGAAAACCAATGAATCATTGGTAAAGTTGTAGGTGGACTAATAATACTCACATGGTCATCATGGATCATGGGATATCATCAATTATGAGGATTGGTAAACCATTAATTGGCAAAATCAATATGGAAAAAACCATTGGAAAACCAAAAAACATCATTGGTGACATGTCAGAAAATGATTATGTAATACCATTGGTCATTAACATTGGTCATTTTAGTGGTATAATGACATTGTCATTGGTTAAATTGTTATTTTTTTAATGTCATAATGAGGTGAAATGATAATCATTTCACACAATGACAGGCTTGGTATAGCACATCAATGTCATGATCAATCACCATTGGTGAAATTGGATCAAACATGAGTACAAAATATGATTATTGAACTCCATTTTGATGCTTCACAATCAATATCAAACAATCACCATTGATGTCATCAATACCATTGGATTGGTATAGATGATGACACCAATCCTCATGGAAAATTGGTATATCATGAGGATTGGTGTCATTAGTATACCCATGGTGTTACTAAAATATATTGAAATCATTTCACATGAGTTGATGTCATTATCTTGTCAATGGCATTCAATGAGTAGTATGATCGTTCGTACTGATTTATTTGTTGAAATTTCCATCTTCTATCTACTTCAGGATGATTGTATTTCTGGGTTTGTCTGAAAAGTGGGAATGTGCATTAAAAGAAAACATCTTAATAGGGAAAAAGATGGTCAACCATTGGAAGTGGGGGTACCCTATTTTCAGACAAACTCATATGTTTTCAGTAAATCCTTTATTATGGTGAATGGTTCATGATAAGGCTTGGTATCGGTATTGTTAACCATCAAGGGGCCTTTCCAACCCAATTCTTTTTCGATCTGTTTTGTGGTCATTTAGCATGTTTTGTTTGATTGATTTAACTTGATTTGACCAATAATGCGGATTTAAGTGAGAATTTAAGTGGTGATCTAAGGGGAAAAACTAACTTTGGTATTCAAGTGGGGAATTGAATTCGAGATTTATGGTGATTTATCCAACCAGAAGCAGAGTTCCTCCAGCCCATAGGTAAATTATAACTACAAGGGACCATATGTAACCACAATGGTAGCCGCTGGTAGCCATTTTTATCTATATATAATAGTTATAATTTACCATTGTGGTTGTTTAAATTTTAAACTATAACCCATTATGGTTGGTTTGCCTCTTTCTTTATCTGTAGCCATGTTTCCTCCCCTTGTATTTGGGAATATTTAGGGTGTTGGGAGCAGCACCAATAAATGCTATGTGACCAATCAAAACCATCCAACATGTGAGTTAATCTATAGAAATGGGGATTTACCAGCAAGACAACGGGGAATTCTTCGAACATGAGTCGTGTCCAAAAATGGTCTTGAAACAAATCATGTTATGAGGATATAGTCGGGCATTATGGGGATAAATATGATTTGGGTTTGTCCATACAATGATTTGAACAAAACATGCTGTCAACCATCAAAGTTTGAGGTATACCCTATTTTCCAACAAAGCCAAATGAGTTCTGGTATTGACTGGCTTGATAAACGTGGCTTTAGCAAGCCAAACCCAATTTCTTGCAGCACCAGGATGCGGATTGGTGGAGCTGGACTTGGTGCAGGCACCCAGTTTTCACTGGAGAGTTGAAGCAAACTGAACATCAGTCGGCTCCTGCATCGTGCTACCAACATTGAGATTTAGGTCCTCTTTTCCCGTTGTTTTTTTTATGTTTTGTTTTTTTGGTGTGTTCTTCCATGTGATGACTTTAAAGCTGATGTCCGCAACACGTCAACGCCACAGGAGATGGAAATCTGGAATTTACCCAAGGACTTTGATGTCTCACATGTCAAAGCACGTGCGGGACGAGATGCGACCGAGATGCCAATGCTTCGAGTGGATTTTCGATGGAAAAATGGGAGGATTTTTCGCGTGCCAAAATCCAAACGGGTTCTCAGTCTAAAAAAGAGAATACTGTATCATTAATATCATGGTATTCCAAAACTAAGCTGTTGCCACTTTTGCTCCTATAGGTGAATTGAGTGGTGTTCAAAAATTCCGGTTGGGTGCTTCGCGAGGGGATTAGTGTGTGCATCAAACAGTATGGAAATTCAACATGAACCCAAAACTGGGGAAAGGTTTCATTACAATTATGCCACCATGTGGTCCCGCAAGTTGCCACGCCCTTTGGCCATGTGCGATATTGAACATTAGCCATGTGTAAATGAGTGACCAAAAACACATAGCTAAACCGCATTATATGTATGTATTATATATAGAATTATAATGAATATATGTAGATATTTAATATGTATGTATATATATATATATATTATATTATATTATATTATATTATATTATATTATATATATATATTATATTGTATATATATATGTTATATATATATATATATTTATTATATTATATAATCATTTTAATCCACATTTGTCTAACGTCGACCATATGATGGTGGAACGGCATGGCAAGTTGGGCCGTTCCGACTCATCCCATCCAGGCCGTTGGGACAGCCAGCGTATTGAAGAGGATCCGGGGGGGAACAGCGAACAGCATGATTCCATGGGATTATCAGCACCTTAAGGATATGGGGGCCAAAATATAACATGTATAACATATATAACATGTATATTTCTATATAACTATGACAAAACTATGGTGATATGAAAACAAATGGAACTTCACCCCCAAGTACATGATGACGATGTCTATGATATCGCTGTCCCGAAAATAAGATCCAGAAAAAGGCTAGAAATATGGCAATTCGGGGGCTTGCCCCATGGACTATTCCCGAGGTACAGGGATTGACCGATAAACCTACCATGACTGGGGATGGTTGAAGTCCCCATTTTTCGTGGTGACTTGGGTGATTTATCGCATTGGGTTTACCACATTAAAGAACATGCTCCGATCAAAAGAGAGCTGCAGCTGATTTGGGTTGACCTTCTGCGTGTCTTCCTGGCAGCCAGGAGGTGTTTGTACATACGATGGCCTTCCAGACAGGCTGGGCGCTGAAACTGCTAGCCATTGATACGAAAAACCCGGTGGAATTTGATTTGGATTTTTGCAGGGGAAGCATGGCTGGTATCATGATGCAGAGGTTTTATATGATTTTGTCTTGGATATCCACTGATATCTTCACGCTTCATCACCATGCCACGTGTGGCCTGTACTGGGAGCAGCTACATTCTGGCCCTTACAAGACTTGAATTCCCCAAAATCATACTGGTGAATGCTGAATGCATTGATGGGAGGATTTGCCACAATGGTAACAGGATGAACTTGGCAGGAATCTCTCTCCGCTGTTGTCCTTCGGTCCACTTCAGGTATGCAGACAGCAGTGCTTCTGCATGCTGAGCCACCTTAGCTCTAAGACAGGAGTAGGAAAGCAGAATTTCACTGTCTTGGGTTGAGCCTTTCACGTGACTGCTCAAAAAAAACAAGCAACATGCTCTTGTTTTATATTATATATATATATATTATATACATATATATATATACTAGTATAAGCATCCAATAACATCCATAACTACCATCATTTACCCATCATTTACCAACTAATTGTATTTTGGGGTTTTCAAACCAAGGTGCCAGAAATGATGTCTCAACCTGCGATCTTGGCAGTTTGACCAGCAGACTCTGTCTGGATTCATCTGGTGGGCCCAGCGACGTTTGAAGGCAGATCTCTAGCGACGTCTCTATAGTGACGTTGTACTTGTAGGGAATAAACGGCTATAATAAATGGCTCTATGAATGGTATATGAATATGGGTTTGTCTGAACATAGAATACGCAGAAATCCCATGGTTTATCATCATGTTTCGCAGTCAAAGGTTGTTTTGGGGGTATCCCCGATTCTCAGACAGACTCATGACTCATAAAGGATATGTGGCTAATATATGGTGTATACGTGTATATATATATTTCGATACTACGATCTAAATAGGTCTAAATAGGGGATATGAATCAACATGGGCAAATGAGATGTTTCATTTTTATGGCCAAGCAGCTACGTTGGTGATACACGTGGATGTCCACTGGATGGCACGGCCGATCAAACATCATGAGATTTCTGGAGATCTTCCGCGTCAGTGCATAGGTTTCTGTCGATTCTCGCAGGCATTTGAGACCTGCAGTCCTTGGCGACGACGGGTGAGTTATGGTGAGTTTGCACTGCCTGGAAGCGACTGAATGGTGAAGAATGTTGGAAGGGCACCGCTTGGACTTTCTCTTTCTTGATCATTGTTGCACCATGTTGCACCACATTTTCCAACTCTAGGGTTCCCAAGTAGGTAGTTGGCTAGTTGAGACTATGCCCCCTTAGATGCAGGCAAGGCGAACAAAGACCTCCGTCGAATGAAATTTGCCAGGGCATTCCATACAGCCACTTGGCAGGGCACTGATACCCTTCCTGTGGCCACCTGATCGAGTTTCGGTCAGCCATTCTGAACGGTTCCGCAACTGCCTCATGAAAAAACAATAAGTTGTTGATAAAGGTGCATTTTACTCAGAACCTGCCGCAGAAATCTGCTTTGACTCGGAGTCTGATTGTAATTCACAGAAACCTTGCCTAAGACTATGGTAGATTACATCTAAATATAATCCTATATAATCCTTATAGGATCGTGTTGTTTTCCTGTGGTATAGGCAATGGGACTGGCGAAAGAAACGACAACCAGAGGCACAGCGAAAGGCTGGCTTTGGTAGAAGATCCGTGATCTCCGAAAGCAGTGGAGGAGCTAAGCTTGAGGAGATCCATTCACAGTACATAGTGCCACCTCCTATGGCGATCTGGGCGCTATAGAGTCAGCATTTTGCGATGCCACCAGTGACGACATAGGTGTTGAACCAGTGAACTTTGGAACGGGGTTAGGACATTGTGATCTATGAACATCCTCATCGAGACTTAAACAGCATAGGGGTTACATCTCCTCCGTCGAAGAAATCGCCCAGGCCTTTCTCGGAGGGATTGAACATACGCCAGCTGTTCGATCAGTTGGTGCGCTCAAAGAAGCACAAAAAGCAGTCTGGCTGATGCAATAGTTTCATATTTGATCTGCAGGCCCTGGAAGAAAATGGAAGGAAGATATTCTGATCGTGAAGGAAAACTGTTGTACATCATTGCTTTTGCTGCCCAATAATGTGTTTCTCAACATAGTTTTCGAGCCGACCGCAATTTGAGGCATGGCTCAGTACAGTAAGCGTTATCTGAATGAGCTGTTCCCAGGGCTGCAAGGTTCAGATGTGGTGCGAGCCAACAGCTAGTCAAAAAACGTAAAAAATCTATCCAGACACTAACACGGTGAATGGATTCTCCTCGATACTCAGTCTGGCAGCAAGACCGGTTTGCGGACAGGACATCACAGGACACTTTTGCTATCTTTTGCCTACATGCTTGGGACGATATATTCTTAGCTGCCAGCCTGAGGGAGGGATTGTAAAAAGCATCAACTGGACCAATTGGTGCGCGGCACCGTTGGCTTCCAGTCTCGCGACACTCTTGAGTGCGCAATGGTATAAGCACCCCAGAGAAATTGTATAAATCAATGAATGTAATGAGCCATGTTGACTGGCAAGATTGTCAGGTTTGAAGCTTTAGGTGTATAGCTGATTTCGGTATATTTTAGGTCTGGTGGTTCTATCCCAAGCTTGTTGTTCAAATGCCAGAATATGCCAGAACGTTTGTTGCTTTCTGTATGCGATTTAACATGCATGTAGTATTTCAATTATTTGTGTAGATGTTTTTGGGTAGCACATGGATATGTGCTTATACTGTATGACTTGTCCGCTGATGTGTGTTTTTTGTAGGTATAGATTTAGGCTAAAAGGTAAGTGTGTTTGCGTGTGAGCTACACTTGTCACTTTCATATGAAACACCACAGAATTGAGTTCGCGGGCAAAGCTGCGAAATTGTCACAGTCCATCAGCCGTTTTTTTTTCATGGATACTTATAGCGCTTTCGTTTACTGCAACCATCAGCCCATAATTTTTGTTTGGCAGTGATTATTTGTTGTTTGGTATGCCCTTGTACACCGTAGCCGCTACTAGCATTCCGTCGGCGCTTGGAAAAAGGCGGACACTCCAGGCACCGCTGGTTAAGAACCTCATTTTCTCATATGTTCTCTACAAGAATGGCCCTTAATATCAATATATATATATATAATATTATACAATATCATCACTAATATTGTACATATATTGTGTTTATATACCAGACATACATATACAATATGACATAATATGACTACTACACATCATAGCCTGGTTGGTGGTTTGGAACATTTTTTTTTCCATACTATATGGGATAATCCTTCCCATTGACTATTTTTTTTTCAAGATGGTTAAAACCACCAACCAGAATATATAATATCATATATGATATTATATAATATACATTTATCATCATTGGACGCTTCAATTAATCCACTATTTTCAGACACACAGTTTGCTCTGTGGTGATTTTTCTTGGGTGCTGATGTGGCTGAAAATCGGCTGCCGATGGACATACGTAAGCGGCACCTCCTCGTAACCCGATTCGGCTGAGTTGGTTCAGGCTGACCTGCGTTTGGTCGTTTTGGTTTCCCATGGGTTTGTTTGAAGAGAAGGTAGACCAACATATTATAATAATAGTTAAATTATGTTAAATTAAACTAGTTAATCAGTCTATTCCATCATCTATGTCATCTATGATGGTTTCTCATCATGTTCCATCATCTTAAATCATGATCCATCTTTTTCCCTATGAACGTGGCAATTCTGGGGACACACTTTATTTTTAAATGAACCCTGATGAGCTTGATAGCTGTGGCAAAAGCTCTACAACTGTTGGTCTTTGTCGCAGAAAAGCCGAGACTACAAGCCAGAAACCAGCAATCTCCCGTTCTCAGAGAAAGTTGAGGACAACCCAAAGAGCGCTAACTGCTGGAGCTTGGTCGGAAGGCATGCAGATGCTTCTGACGCGGTTGCGACATATATGATTTTTGGAAAATGCAGATGCTACCAAACTGCTAGAAGCCAAAAATCATTGACAGCACGGGTTCCCTTCAGGTGTGGTCTCAGCTTGAGGGCTGTGTCCGGGATTCCATGGCGTGCAATGCCAACATTGGTGGATCATGGCGTGGACGGAGATTTATTGTGGTTGGTGGTTTGGAACATGGCTTTTATTTTTCCATATATTGGCTATTGGGAATAATCATCCCAACTGACTTTCATATTTTTCAGAGGGGTTGAAACCACCAACCAGTATTATATTCACTGTTGGGTCTCCAACATTTTGTGTGCATTGCTGACTGTTGCGGAAGAGATGTTGCTGGGTTTCCGACGATTTTGTTCTCAAGTAACTATGCATTAGAAAATTCAGACAGCAGCCATGCCCAACTTGGAGCACCTGTCACAAGTTTGAGAGCAGCTTCAGGCAACATACATGGGTGAAACCACCTCGACCCAGGCATAGACATGTTGTCTTTTTGTGTTTTTTTTCGCGTAAAACCCCCAGAATCCCATGTTTACCCTTCAAAAATGGTGATCGTTTGAGGTGTACCATGGTATACCATGGTATACCCCATATTCTGGATCCAGACCTTGTGTTTTTTCCTCGTTTTTTATCGCCATGGATGCCGTGTGGCAAGCTTTCCAAAATACCGTTGGCGGAGATGCCACCCTCAGCCGGGCCGAGATGGAAGGCGCTTCTCCATGGTTCTGAGATGTTGTTTATATTTATTTATTGTATTTTTTCCCCACATTGACGTGTGGGGTTTTTGTTTTTAGTTCTGTATCCGCTCCTCCTCGTCCTCCTCCTTCCCGTCCTCCCTCCCTCCCTCCCTCACTCACTCACTCAC
>Ga0126342_10013851_pt1:0-12500 | contig 14260 bp, 17 predicted proteins | sample Cyp1metagenome_FD_92528 | JGI IMG/M metagenome (GOLD analysis project Ga0126342, IMG submission 92528) | Coral microbial communities from Lord Howe Island, Old Settlement Bay, Australia - Cyphastrea 1 metagenome | ecosystem: Host-associated > Invertebrates > Cnidaria > Coral ...
CATCCATGCATCCATGCATCCATGCATCCATGCATCCATGCATCCATGCATCCATGCATCCATGCATCCATGCACGCATACACGCATACACGCATACACGCATACACGCATACACGCATACACGCATACACGCATACATAACATAACATAACGTTACGTTACGTTACGTTACATTACATTACATTACATTACGTACGGACGTACGTACGTACGTACATACATACATCCACGCACGCACACACGCACGCACGCACGCACGCACGCACACACATATATATAATATTGAACTGTCGCAGCTTTTGGTCATGACGTTGACACATCTTCTTTGCACAAGGCGTGGAGGTTGATCAGCTTACCACGCTGGAGAAATTTCGCAGGTTCGTCGAGGTCTGGGTGAAGTTTTCCGATTTGGGGTCTTGTGGCGGCTTTTGAGTGTAGAATGAGTGCAAGAGTGTTCTCCCGTGTTTTCCCTGTACAGGTAGTGCAGGGGTGTGTGTAGGGTGGATTCGAGTGCATCATCTTGGGTCATTCCCATCCAGCCTTGAGGTGACAAAACCGTTCCCTCGTTGCTTTCGTTGCTCAGGAGGTGACCCAGATTCCGCGAAGAGCGCAACGGGTCGTGGTGAACAACACCGCCCTGCAAAGCCACTTGGTCATCTTAGTCATGAAGAAAACAATAGGAAACAGCTGAGCTCAGCTGTTCACTTGATACAATGTAATTGCAATGCGGTGGTTTGTCAAATGATTGTTACAAGATATTCCAAGAAACGATCTTTCCTAGAACAACCTATGATAATCTATGTCAATAGATTGTAAAGAGCTGGATGGGGAAAAAGATGCAAGTCAGTGAAAGGCAATGCAGGTCGATGAAGGACAACGAAGGTCGATAAAGATCACTGCTGTGAATACTTGGGAGTGCTGCCACAAGCCCCCCCTTTGCCTCCAGCCGTCACCACCTCAGTTAAGTGAATCTTCTTCAGCCATTGAAAACAGGTGATCAAGATCATTTGCTCCTGCTGCTTGGCCTGGCTATCTGGGTGCCTCGTGACAGAGCCAATGCGGGGTGGGCTGATGCGAAAACTCCAAGTATGACTACATGTGACATCATGTGACAAAGTTACATATGATAAATGATAAACACATATATTATATTTAAATAAATGAATCAATAAATAAATAAATGAGAAATGAATAAATAAATAAATGAATATATATATATATATCTCTCTCTCTCTCTTGTAATCTTACCTGAGATGGTGATGGCATTTGATGGAGAGTGAGGTGAACACGATCTGATCGATCTGTGCACCGAGGTACGACCTGGCACCAGAAATGTTCCACTCCGACACTGTTGACGTTCGAGTGTTGCGAAGGTGCTGTGACGCCCAGGCGGGGAGAATGATCATGGTCTGAGGCATGGACGATTCCCACACACCGACGTCAACATTTTTTGCGAGTTGCCGGGTTCCAAGAATTGTTAACGACCTGCACGACTAACCAGACTTTGTTCGGAGAGGAGCTTTATACATGCGCGCTACACACACACATATATATATATATATTATACACATCATTCACGCACACACACATTGCATTACATTACATTTTTACATTTAATTTTACATTTTACAGTACATTGCATTATATTCATACACACACACGGATAGACACATACACACGCACACAAACCTGCACACAGAGATAGATAGATAGATATATATATATATATATGGATAACTTCTGGATACACATGCATTTGTGTATATGCTAAGTACGTATTTTGATGAGTGTACGCAGGGCCGCTGCACACCTGGGAAACTAGGCGAAATGGCTGGATCTTCTGGAGCAGGGCGATGAAATCGCCCGTGCTGGACTTTTCTCAGGCACTGCTCAAATTGTGCGAAAACCATCAGGCATCTCAGGCATCTCAGGCATCTCAGGCATCTCAGGCATCTCAGGCATCTCAGACATCTCAGACATCTCTTTTATGTTTGTTTTCAGGTTTTTCGTGCAAGTGCAACCTCTCCTGTGCACATATTTTCGGTGAAGGTGTTGCTCGCGATCTTCAAGAACTTAGCGAGTACCGACGCATGGAGCGTTTTCGGAATGTGCTCCAAGAGCACATGATGAATGACGCTCACAGATATGCCTTCCATCGTGGCTTGCCTCGCCAAATCACAGGTTAGCCCGGTTCCTGCATCACCCATGGGATGGACATGACCTTGACTGAATTGATGTGTGCAAAAAAACCGAACAGAGTGAGATCAGTGAGCAGGTCATGTTCTTTCCATGTCTGTTATGGTCTGGTTTGGGGTTAAGGTTTGCGAGTCCATCTCCTACACGAGCGTTGCCCCTTTGGGCCTGGCGTTTGGTGCAGCGATGTCTGCCAATGGCTAGCAGAGGACACAGTTGTTCAGAGCGGTTGTGATGTAATTCAGATGTCTCCCAGCATCGAAACAGCATCGGTTATATATATCTATTGAATGCTGTTGAATGGCCTGCAGGATGAGAATTTCTTGGAAATGGCTCTGGAGGTAAACACTCCGGCAGCTGAAGTACAAACTCCCATCCTGTCTCCGGGCTGAGGATTTGTCGATATGCCCCGCCCACCCATGGACCCAAAATGCATCCACGCATCACCAGATGGGTCTTTGCTCCAGACTGTTCGGTTTTTTGTTTGTGTGGGCTTCTTCAGCGTGTTTTTTTCTTGTGCATTTTTAAGCAGAATGATGCCGTTGGATCTACATGTGAGCTCCATTTGCAAACGGTTGCGCAACCTGGGCGTTATCATTGAGCTGAGGCTCTACGGCGCGAGAGAACAGATTCAAGCAAAACCACCTCTGGCAAAGAAGCTGGCGGGCCACCTGGCGAAATTGGTACTCGACCTTCATGGGTATAATATCCAAGAATCCAAGTCTGAAAATGACAAAATCACTCCACAGGGAAATGAACTGAAGGAATCAACAAGTTGAAACAGACTTTGAGAGTCCTTGCACCCTAGGCCTAGGCTTGATCACAGGAAGTGGTCCTTACACCCATGCAGATCCTTTGAACTTGTTTGTTTTGATCTTGTGTCTGTACTTTGAACAAGTCAGCCCGCTTCAGGCAATCCTCGTGTAGATCCATTAGTTTTAGCTGACGTGGCACCCCAGGCACGTCTCCTGGGGCTGTTGTTTGGGAAGCAGTTTCCTGCTTGGAGAGAATAGAATGAATGGAGATAATTGCTTGTGGGCCTGATAGCTGAAGGGTGAAAGGCTTCCATGTCATATGGCTTGTATTGGAAGTTTTGACATGTCTTGACGCAAGGAGAACTTGCCACAGGCAAATCCATGCCATTCCGATCCGTTGCAAGTGTTGCTTCGGAAGGTTCTTCAGGATCGCGAATTCTTGCTAATCTCAGCGAGAAGGCTTGGCAGACTTGTGACACAAAAATAAAAAAGATATGTGGGGCTGACCCAGGGCACCTTGTGAGCGAATTTGGCCAGAGAGGTGGTGATAGCTCAGATCTGCACCCTGTTCTCGACTCGTTTCAGTACAAAATGCATTCCACCCGTGTGGCATTTTAGCAGGGACCGCGTGGCATTCCATCTGATGACCACACATTTTTGGATTTGCGCGCCGCACTCCAACTTCCACTCGGCTCCTGTAATGGAAATCTTGAAAATGTATCAGATTGTTTGCATTTCATTGTCACCCCCAGACGACATCCAACCCTCTGAATTCAGCAAAGTCAATTGTCAGGTGCGGGGCAATTTTGCCCCTTGCGCCTGCGCGCCTGCAAGAGGAGCATTTTGCTGCTGCAAAATGCCGCAAAGCCAAACAACCCTGATAGACTCTAGACCTCACCACCTGTGTCAATTTTGCATAATTTTGCATAATTTTGCTAAGACATGCTAAGACCAGCTGGAAATGATATACTAGAAACTGCTCAATGCAGAGCCACATGATCCGTGCTATCATGTCATGATGCGCGTTGGTGAATTTAGCTGCGCAACATTTGAACCGCTGGATCCCTCTTGCAGGACTTGGAGCTGGTTGAGACCTGTGTGTCCCAGCAAGGCAGTGCTTTGAGGCTGGGGCTTTTGATTTGAAGCTGCCAACCGAGTGCGCAAAAACATCAAATGACTATGCGTAGCTTAGCATCGCCAAGCTTCTCTGGCCATAGCCTCCCCTCGGACGCAGTTAGGCCATAGTCTTGCTCCTTTTGCTACTTGTGCGAGCCAAGTCCTGCTGACGGTCGCAACCAGATTTCAGGTTTGTGCTGCCGACCCTCCGAGAAAATAAAGATATAGCTACTTGGCTGGGCAGATGTCGAGGTTTGGACAGTTTCGCTTCCAATTCGCAACACACTTCTAGGACAAACCGGCAACATCGCCAGAGACCCGACACTGCTGCAAGTTCTCTTGCTGCAAGCCCCATCCAAGATCCACCTCGCATCCTGCATCTCCACTTCTCAATGCTCCAAAGCATGAGCACAGGACGCCGCAGCTGACTGAATCTGGCCATGTGACGATTTGAGGTGCTCAAGGCTGTGAGTTCCAGCGGCTTGGCGTTGGAGCACGCCAACGAGAAGCTCCGTGACGACGAGGAGGTGGTGCTCCGAGCCGTGCAGGGTGCTGGACTGGCGCTGGAGTTTGCTTCCGAGAGGCAGGGCGACGGATGGCCGAGAGAGTTCAAGATGTTCAAGGGAGATCACGGGTCACCAGGTGAGGCTCAGGGGTGGATGGAGAATGATGGGATAAGACTTTGGAGAAGTCCAGCGCTTGAAACAAGTTTCACAGCCTTTGTAGTATGCCTAAGCCGTGCCCGACAGGTTGCGCGCTGTGCGGCGGATTGTTCAGGTAGCAGTCAGCCAGGATGGATGCGCAATTCAGCCTCTTGTTTGATGCATTGATGTGTGCTGGGAGGCAGGAGACCGCACTCAATCCGGAAGCGACATCCTCTCTGGAACAAGCCCTATTCCTTTGCAGTGATGCATATGTGGATTATGTGGCTGAGGTATGCAGCAACAGAATTGAGGGACAACGATGAGGTGGTGAAATCCGCAGTACAGGTTTCAGGAGCCGGGATGGTCAATTCATAGTGCAATTTAGTGTAATGAGTTGTAAATTATATAATGAACATCATCGTCGTCGTCGTCGTCGTCGTCGATCTCCTCCTCCTCCTCCTCCTCATCCTCGTCCTCGTCCTCATCCTCCTCCTCCTCCTCCTCATCATCATCATCATCATCATGATCATGGCCTCTGTATTTTGTCAGCGTCTCATCCACAGTAACCACATGACATGAATGTGGCACTTATGTTCAAGAAAAATGTGATGTTTGGATCCTGGCAGGAACCAACAGAACAAAAAACATGCGTGCTCGGCACTTTGGCTTTCATCACCTACTATCAACTGCACACCTCTTGTTCCCCCCACTAGCTCTCAAGTGAAAGATGTCATTTGCAGTGGTTTACACCCTGCATCACGAGGACAAGCGCTGAAGCATGTCTCTCCTCGATTGCGCAATGTGCAGGAGGTGAGTGGGTGTCCATTTGCTTGGCATTGGATGAACTTTATTAAGAGCTACCAGCTACTATGTGCTTCCGATGTCAGAGGTAGAGACGCCTTCCGTCAAAGCAAAACCGCTTTAAAGACTCTATTGCAACCCTATTCCCCGGCGGGTTGCCTACCACTCGGGGAGAGACTGGTTCCACTTCATTCCTGTTGGTGCCCAGGTGGTCGTGCTGGCAGCAAGAAAACACCCGCAAGCCCTGCAATATGCGTCGCAACTTGGACTGCTTCACTTTAGTTGAGCTGTTGCCGTGGAATGTCGTGGGCATTTTGAAATATATAGTACGACACTTAGTATGATGCTTAGTATGACACTTACTATTTAGATCTATTTATATAGTATGTTTTTTTTTTTGAGTTGTCACAGTGAGTTACAAGTGGAATGTCATGGAATGCCATGAGGATTTCTAAGGCCGGAGCTGCGCTCAGATCGCGCCACTGTCATCGACGCGGTGTCTGCCTCTTTCAAGGCTGGCAAGGGACATCACAGTAACAGCGGCGAGACCATCGGGCACTATGCATAATTTGATGAACAGTAATCTGTGTATACTGTGTGCATGTATATTACTGTGTGCATACATATGTAATGTATTATATATATATATATAATGTTGTACTATTTGCCAATTTGCCAGGCATTTGAGTTTGCTGGCCCGGAGCTGCGGGCAGATCCTGAGGCGCGGCGGAAAGCCGGGTTCGGAAATGACTCGAGGTCTGCGTGCCTTCGTCAGGTGATCCGCCTCGCGGCACGGCAGCTGCTCTCGACGAATGGCCTGCAGGTGTCGAATGAAGAGCCGGTGCCCCAGGACCGAAGATTCTCAGATTCTCCTGTAGGATGAAGGATGAAGGTGATGTGATTGGGTATTGATTTCAGTTTATAATTGGGCTAAAGAAAGATGCATCATTGAATCTCAAAGTATGGTCGCGTCTCCGCGGACTTCCTGAAGCGACGTGAGCCCGTCCTTGTTGTGAATTTGGCTCTGAGGCTGCCGGAGGCAATAGATGCTGGAAGTTACAAGCGTGGCAAGGGGGAGGGGTTTGGGTCCAGGAGATACCCAATTTGACAAATGAAGAGGATGTCAATAGATTCCGCACATTTGTGCAGCCTGTCCTGGGCTAGTTGCACCAGGATTTGTTTGATTTGTTCATCGAGCCAAGGAGAAGAACGTCCTACTGGTCTCCAAAGAATCGGGCCAACAACTTTTGGCCGCACTGCAGACAGGGCTTTTGACAACGCGTGCGTTTGGAGCCTTGGCTGAGCTCTCCGACCAAGCTTGAGCGTTGACATGGCTGAAGCATAGTGAAGCCGCCAGATGCCAGATGGTTTAAAGTTTCAAGATCCTTGCGGCTGAGGATTGGCAGTTGTCAAACATGACCCGCAGCTGTATCGGAAACTCGAGGTTGGGAAGAACATTGGAAGAACTTGTGCTGGTCTTTTCTTGTTTCTTTTATTTTATCAGCGCATCACTTGCTGGACCCTTTTGCTGGACTTCTCCTGCAACTAAAGTGCTTTGTAGAAGTTTACACAATTTTACACATATATCAGGTTATCACCTGATCTCCTTGACCGATGCCGATAACGCATACACAAAATAGGCTTACATAGACATCAGAAACATACATAGAGGCTATCTATGCTTGATACATGCTTCTGCCATCTTATCCATATTGTCGGCAAAAGTGTGTGTGTAGATGTGTGTAATTATATGTGTGCCTTCTTTTACAACGCATCTACCAATGAGCCGCTTCGAACCGGGCAGTGCAGGAGCATGTGAAGGCTGATGCAGAGGTGTCCCTGGAAGCCGTGCGGCGGGTACCAGAGCTGCATCTCGGCAACGGAACCAGTCTTGTCACTCTGACATTGAATGCAGCATATTGCAGCATGAATGTTTGGGCTGTTTGGGATTCACTCAGGTTTTTGGACATTCCGTTTCCTATGCGCAACAAGCTAGCTATTCAAGTGGCGGCTGTTGCCCAGAGAGCAGCCCCTTGGCCGCTTTCAAAGATTGTGATCCTTGTAGCTTTTCATGTGGCTTGAGAACAGTGCCTTGTCACTTATCTCTCGGGTGGTTTCCAAGTCGGTTTCATGCGGATTTAGGAGATGGTCAGCTTCGTTTTGCCCACTGATGACTCTTGGCACACAACCAGGTTCGTCGGACTTGGTAGGATGTTTGCTGAAGGTCGAGAACAATTTTGTACACGTGCACATATGACGCGGTCCCTGGTCCTGCTAGTAGGGGCCCAGTGCAATACTTATAAGATTCTACTGAGCAAAAATTGACCCCAAACTAAAGTTTACTAGCTATTGCAATTGCTTCCGGTTCATGTGTGCGCACAAATAACGCCTCGGCACCTTTGGTGCGGGCGGATCTGTATATGAAAATATTGTTCTCAGGACGATTGTTTGTCAGTTGTAAGCAGCTAGCACGTTTTAGACATGGCCTCAACCCACCTTCAAAAGCACACAGATGTTTCTTTCCTCGAGTGCATTACGAGTGTTTGCACATGTCAGTTCTATCGTTGTGTGCAGGGTATACATCGGTTGGTGACCAGCCCTGAGGTAAAACGAGTTCTTGCCGCTGTGGAGCAGGAGTGATGTCGCGGTGCCAGTGGTCACAGTCCCCGCGGGCACCACGTGGTCACTTTTCCCCTTCCCATTCTCCCATCCTCCCATCCTCCCATCCTTCCCTTCCCGTCTCTAGAAGTTACTTTATGTTCCCAGGAGAAGGCCCTGGCAAAGTCGGCGGCCTGCTAGGCTGGTGCCGGAGGCTGGATCGTAGGGAACCAAGCCGTTCGTTTCAGTTTTCGAAATGCTTTCTTCATGTTTCTTAAACCGAAAGTTTCAAAATGGTTTGAGATGGTTTAAGTATGCTTCCGTGTTTGGAACAAATTTCCACAACCAGGGGTCGTCATTCCTCCAAAATCGCTTCACAAGCAAAATTGATCTTGGAAATGGCGCTAGCGTCAGAGAATGAAACAACAAAAGGATAGAAGGACTATGATGTGAGTACACTGAACACAGCGAATTGGCCTCACTGGCGGTCTGTGGGGCAGACCATGACATTCTGAGGCACCTGCACCTGTGGGGCTCTGCCTTTCCGGCATTGTGACGAAGCCAAATGGTGCAGAGACTCTTCAAGCGGCGCCGGAAGTGAGTAGAAAGTAGGCACTAAATCTGGTCAGAAGTAAGGCACAAAACTGCATAACTGCATCACACCAAAAAAAAACAGAAGAGACACCCACTCTTACACTTGAAACATCTTGAAACAGTCCTAGGATGAAGCCCTGAAGATGATTTCAGGCTCTTAGAGACAATTTTTTGGGCCAGTAAGAACTGCCAGACTCTCTGGAGGCCTAGCGCTGGAGCATTCCAAGGCTGCTCCTTGCCCTGGGTTTCCAGACAGTTTTTGGCGGCAAAGAACTTAGACCCTTTCAGCAACGTCCAGGTGGTTGGAGCAATTGGACCCCAACGATTTTCCGGTATTGGCCATTCGGCCATTCATTTTTTTCGAAAATTGGAAGGGTTGCTGAAAGTGGTGCGCTGTGCTGCGTTGGTTTCAGTGCCAATCAGTGGGTCTCCGCCGGTCTGTCGGCACCCCCAAACCCGTCAAAGCAGCTGAAGACATTTGGGAAGGGCGCCGGGAGGCCCACTGCATGGTGTGATTTTCCAAGAGGAGAGTGCCCACGTCACATGCAAAGCTGCTAAGCCTAAGCCTGACTCAAAACCTGCAGCATTGAGCTGCAGTAAACGTGAAATGCTAAGTTCAGACCTACAACACTGATGGAGCAAGTTGGAGATAAATGCATTTACGTGCGGATGTCTCCATCTTGACCAATCCGATGCTAGCTTCACACCAGTTGCCAGCTGGCTAGCACAGGACTAGCGTGTATTGTGAGTTCTTGAAGGTTTTTCAGATGCGGTGGCCTTTTCAAGAATCATCTTGAGTTGTTCAAGGCACCACATTAAACCCCAAAATTGGTTTCGATGGACAATCAACCTTGTACGATCTGGCATTATTAGGATTCGTTGTTGTGAATTTTCCACGAATTTCCGGTGTGTATAACACTTGAAAATATGAGCCTTGTAGAACTTTGCAGGCCAAGCATTTGTCGCGACCTTATCAAAAGATTGGCCCAGCTTCACAAATGAGCGCTGTGCTTTGTTCAGAGTAGACTGAGTAAACCCACAAGTTCCACAGGACATCGACTTAAGCAAGCAGGGATTGCAGTGATTTGTTCCTGTTTCCGCAGGAGCACAGCCAGTGGCTGTTGGGCCAGAAGTTGGTTTAAAGTAGGATTCGTCTTCTCACGCTCCAGTGGGAAACAGGACGGCCGCATCACAGCGCGTTGAACCGCATGACCCCGAGACATTCTTTCAGGCTGGTCTTGTGGAGACTGGAGCGTGGGGGATTGCAGCCAACAGCTCGACCAAAAAAGGTGCTGATGTGGTTTCAGGGGGGGACATCGTTTCGGGCTTGACATCTCCCGAGCCAAAGTGGCAATTTTCCAGCTTAACTGAGGTCTCAAGGACACCCCAACTGGCTTTGAGGCAGATTGTGAAGCTGCAGGCGGCGGGCAAAAAGGTTTTCTACTCTTTGAAAACGCAGACAATGCGGAGCTCTTCGTTTCAAAGCGATTCGCACCTCAATCTGATGTGCATATAGAGATAGATAGATTAGATTAGATTAGATTAGATTGGATTAGATTAGATTAGATTAGATTAGATTAGATAGATAGATAGATAGATAGATAGATAGATAGACTCTCTCTCTCTCTCTATATACACGTTTTTTTCTGCGTCAGTTTGGACGGTAGGCTGCAAATTGTTTCCCTTCTGCTCTCCAGCTTTTTGATCCTTTTCTTACCTTGGATAATTTGTGTTTTCGATCTTCTCGTCGCCCTGATGATGGCACAGCTGTAGAGCAGTTGACGTCGAAGGACGTCAGATCTGCCAGCGCTGAATTCCAATGACAAAAAGACGTTTTTCACACCGTTCCCATCTCTCTCACACACACAGTGACATACACAAATCATCATCACACATTGCAACCCTTACACGCACACAACTGGACCACTTAAAAGTTCCTGACCATCGACGCTCGCCATGCATGGCAAAGTGGTATGATGCAGATCATGAGCCCCTTGGTCAGATGCTACGTGAATGAGATTGAATGAGCTTTGAATTTATTGGTGGTTGAGCCCTATGTCACTGTCAATATATGATACAGTCAAATCTGCCAACAAAACCTGTTTGTTTCAGGATATCTTTATTTTGAGAAACGCACGATTTTGCATGTGACTGCATTGCACTGTGTTAACCCTGAATAGTTGTCATCACCCATAGCTTACCCATCGTCCTATAAGCATCTACACGGTGCTACAAATAATTAGATCTTTGCCATGACTTCATCATTCTCCAGCGCGTACATTTGGAGAATGGTTCTGAGGTTAAACTACGTAGAAAGTTTGGCCAGGTGCTGAGGACTTGAAACCTTTCGAGGCGTTCAAGGAATGGCTGGCCAAACGTGTGTCTGATCATCTCGTTGACAATGTTGACACATTAACTTCATTAACTAAATTTAACTAACAAATCTTACCAAAAACATCGTAGGACGTAGGACTACAGAAGGGAAGATCTTCCCCTTCTCACAGAAATCGCATGGTGTGGGGAGGGGAGTGCTGGGCACCTTAAAACAGCGCCCCGAGGCTTTCCATGTGGGTTGATCGGTTGATCCTTTCATTTGGCAAACTCCTTTTCGCCTCTCAACAATCTCAACAGCTGCCGTCTCATGTCGCTTCAGGTCTTAGTGACCATCGTCTTCCTGGAGCTTCTGTTTCTCAACTTAAGATGATGGCACGAACAGTCCTTGTGGGTGGCATTGTTGAAGCTGCTGTGATTTGCTGCTTAAGCAGGTGGTGCCAGCTATTGCAGCACTCAATGGGATGCACATTTTGACCCATGGCTTTGCAGCTGAAACCATGACTTTTGCATTCAGAAGCTATAGAACAACTCTGCAGTCTCCGGCGACAAGGTTTGATAGCTCTTGGCATTATTTGTCCCAACCGGTTCCTTGGCCACGTTGGCTCCCACAGCTCTTTGTCTACTTGAAGAGAGAAACGCTTTTGGTGTGCCCAAGAGAATGGGATCATGGTCGCAAGCCTTGCCCAAGGCGGGGAAGTCTTATCGCTATGGCGACAAGCATGAGGAAGCCTACGAAAAAACAGAGAATCCTGGCAGAATTTGGCCGCTTTGCCTCTTGGGCTAGAATCGGCTACAGTGGCGTTTGTCAACTCTAACTTTTTATTTTTAAATAGATATGTATATACAGTAATTGGAATTGCATTCCAACGGGTTTTGATGGTCCCACAGGCCCTTGACTCCAATGTGGTGTGCCGAGGGCTGCAGTATTGATTCGCCCACCGCAGCATGTTCAGCTCTACAAGGACCTATTTGGGATGCCCCCAGTGGGAAAGCCTCCCATGCCTTAAAGCTCTTCCCAGGAGCTTGTGAACAAAATGGGTGGAGAATTTATGTCGTTGGGCTTCATTGCCTTCATGGTTTTTTGCTGCTCAGCTGGAAGTCAGGAAAGCTGCTAGAGCTTCTGCTAGAGCTTCTGCTAGAGCTTCTGCTAGCTAAAGTTGCTTTTGCTCAGGCATGCTTTAGCAGGTTTGCGGAGCCAATTGCATGAAAGTTTGGCCAGACCTGCCAGATGTTTGCAACATTTTTTGCAACAGCAACGAGCACAACCACAGAAGGCAAAGTAAAGCCGTGCAAATAGCAGACAAACAGATACAAAAAGTATCAAAAAGTAGCTCCACAGTCCACAGTTACGGTTTGGGTGGAGGTGTGTTTGGTGCCCTTCCGGTCAGTCTGCAGCGCCACATGCAGATACCACAGGTACTGTCCAATCCACACTAGTAGTCCAATTAATTGAGATCAAACAAAT
>Ga0126342_10013852_pt1 | contig 14260 bp, 9 predicted proteins | sample Cyp1metagenome_FD_92528 | JGI IMG/M metagenome (GOLD analysis project Ga0126342, IMG submission 92528) | Coral microbial communities from Lord Howe Island, Old Settlement Bay, Australia - Cyphastrea 1 metagenome | ecosystem: Host-associated > Invertebrates > Cnidaria > Coral ...
CTACCTTTTCGCGCATCTGCATCTTCTTTCTTCTGACTCTTTCTCTTCTTTGATCTTCTCTCTTCTGATCTTTCTCTTCTCTGATCTTCTCTCTTCTAATCTTTCTCTTCTCTCTGCCTCTTCTCTGCTCTGCTTTTCATCTGTCCATATTGTCGGAAGTTTGACTTCTAAACTTCCTTCGGTTATATTCTATTATCAATAACATTGCATATAATATATATATATATATATATGTATGCATATATATTATATGTACGTATATATATACATATGTATATAGATAATAGATAATCCTTTATTATCAATATATACACATAAGATATATATATATATATTACGATATGATCTATCCCTTCGATTCTCAACTCTCTTCCTCTCTCTCTCTCTACATGCTGCCAAGGCCCGGCTGACTGGAAGGGTAAAGGCAACGCGGGTGGCTACCATTGTGCCTTGGTCAAATCGATGTTGGGATTTCCGAGGCCCCCAAAATGCGATTTTCCATGGGATTTTCCACTGTCATGGAGCTGATTACCAGAGGGTAACATAGGGTAACTATGGCCAACTATTTGCACTTAGTTGGAACTGCACCCCCGTACAGTACGGTATGGTTAACCCTGCACGGTATTGGGGAAATATCAGGAACATTGCGCATTTGCCAAACTGTTTTTTTTTTTTCGGGGTTTGACACCAAGAACGGAATGGTCTTGCGGGTCTGAACATCCATTTGCCTCTTCTTCACCGCTTTGATTTACCAATTCTTCAATTACAACCCGGAACTTTCCATACAATTTACCAATGGTTGGTATGTATTGAATAAATACCATTGGTAAATACTTTCCACACTAAATTTACCGATTTTTTGAATCCATTTCTGTTCGTTTATGTGTTTTGTTCGCATGGTTAGTATACCTCCAATTCTGTAGCCCATTTTCAGACAAACCTAAGTGCCATTCAGTGAACCATTGCCTGATCCAAAAAAAAAAGCTCCTCTCAAATCTGGGAATCATGGTTGAATTGCTATAGTTTGTGAAGATGATATTTCATAGTGACAACAACTAGATAACTATATAACTATTGTAGTGATACAAACTAGTCCGATTTTTTCAACCAGAAATCCGTTCCTGAGGCCTACACCAGCTGACGCAACAGACCTCCCACAAGGCCTATTTGAAGTGGGGCACGCAGAGGGTTTCGCTGTGGGACATGACTTTTGGGTTTCGCTGTGGTGTCCTGGGAATGTTCCCATTTTTTTGGTGTCGCACTTTTTTTTGTTGGGCAAATATGTGAATGTTGCAAAATTGTTACAGGGGGTTTTCCAAGAAACCAAATTCTGCAACATGTTGGTTCATCCCCCTAGTTATTATGCCAATAGGTCGTGGCCCATACCCCGAGTCATTAAGTACTCGTACCAAGAAGGGACCAAAAACAGAAGCCAATACTAAACCAGGGATTCTGTTACGGCATGGGATTCGGGTAATTTCACCAAGCCTAAATTGAGGTAATATGACTCGGAGAAAGTGGTTGACAGATTACTCTGGGGGATTCAAAAATACGTACATCATATACATTTAATACACATCATACATATGTAGATGTATATGCATTATGCATATGTATATATATATATATATGTGTGTGTTATGTATAGGTACAGCAAGGCTGATAGCTTAATCCGCGTGTCACACACATGTATATATATATGTACAATAACGTACATGTGTACATATGTACTTTACGAGTTTGCTAAGACAAGTCTCTCGGAAATGATTCCGAAACCCGATGGGGAGACGCTGGGAGATACTGATTGCATGTGTCTGGCAACAAAAATCAAACACATTGATTGAATGGTTCGGAAAAAAGCTCGCCACTTTTCCAAAACACACCACACCCAATAAAGATGTATAGATATGTTGTTGTTGTTGTTGTTGTTGTTGTTGTTGTTGTTGTTGTTGTTGTTGTTGTTGTTGTTCTTGTTGGTGTCGGACGGCAACGTGCTCCTCACCGAAGTGAAGTAGTTAAGTTTTAAGTTGCCGTAAAAACCACCATCAATTCATATAGCCCCAAAATGAGGCCGCCATCCTGTGCATACATTACATAGCCTCAAAAAGAGGCCGCGTTCCTGTACATAAAGTCTCAGCATGGGTGAGCTTAAGCGTTCATAGCGTAGGCTGCCACGTGCATGAGCACCGGCAAGAAGGTCTAAAGAGTCAAGCCGAGCTGGACATTGACCTAGCCTTTCGGGAACTCAGCAACTAACGAGGCCAAAAGTGCCATACGAAGCATGGCATCGACCCACCGCCAACCCACCAAAGCCAAAAGAGACAAGCAAGAGCTCCTGTCATTGGCCAGCTCTGTGATGAACAAAAAAGCGCACCAAATTTATAGCAGAAGCTGCCACGGAGCAAACCCAACCGCAAACTAAGTACAATGACAACCAGCAATTTGCACCACACGCCATCAGAAGCCAGCTGCCACAAAACTGCCCTGGTCCTAACAGTCCTAACAAGACTTGGTTCAAGATTCTGCCGACGCCATCTGCCTTCCATGGCCCAAGACCTTCACAGGACTCCGAGCAAACCACAAGGCCTGCGCGCTGTTGCATGGGCTGGAAGCGACAGCCGCACTCAGCGCCTGCTTCTTCCTTCTGCCTCCTCCAAGCAGTGCCATAGGGGCCCATCATGCAGGCGGCATCAACAAAAACCCTCACCAGGATCGTCGCCATCCAAGTAACGGCCAGGGAGCAGACGCATCAGCCCCCCGACCGGGGAGGGATTTGTTGATAGGTTAATTCCCGCGCAACCTTTCCAGGCCATGGCTGCGCCCCCCTCCCGGACATAGATATATAGCCATGCAGTTTTCAATTTGTGGAGCGACTGTCCCAGCCACCTCGGCCAGTGAATCGCGATGAGGTCGGGTGGTGCTTGCCGACCAGCTGCTCAAGGACCCTTCCAACACAGTGACTGCAAAGTCGGGGGGCCCAAGCCCTTGGGGATACCAGCCTTTTTTCTAATGCGTTGATGGCTATATATAAAATACAAAATAATTAATATAAAAACATGTAAAGACAAAAACTTAATACATTATAATATAATAACAATACAATTCATAGTAATAACAAAAACTAGATAGATAGATAGATAGATAGATAGATCGATAGATAGATAGATAGATAGATAGATAGAACTAGATAGAAATAGATACATACAAATAGATAGATAGAAAGAAAGAAAGATAGATAGATAGATGGATAGATGGATAGATGGATAGATGGATAGATGGATAGATGGATAGATGGATAGATGGATAAATAGATAGATGGATAGAAAGATAGATGGATAGATGGATAGATGGATAGATGGATAGATGGATAGATAGATACATAGATAGATAGATAGATAGATGGATAGATAGATAGACAGATAGATAGATAGATATAGATAGAAAGAAAGATAGATAGATGGATAGATAGATAGATAGATACATAGATAGATAGATGGATAGATAGATAGATAGATGGATAGATGGATAGATGGATAGAAGGATAGATGGATAGATAGATAGATAGATAGATAGATAGATAGACAGATAGATGGAAAAATGGATAGATAGATACAAATAGATAGACAGATAGATAGGTAGATAGATAGATAGATAGAAAGACAGACAGATAGACAGACAGACAGACAGACAGATAGATAGATAGAAAGATACAAATAGAACACAGATAGATAGATAGATGGATAGATAGATACATAGATAGATAGATGGATAGATAGATAGATAGAAAGACAGACAGACAGACAGACAGACAAACAGATAGATAGATAGATAGATAGGTAGATAGATAGATAGATAGATAGATAGATAAATAGATACATAGATACAAATAGACAGACAGATAGATAGATAGATGGATAGATAGATACATAGATAGATTGATAGATGGATAGATAGATACATAGATAGATACAAATAGATAGATACAAATAGATAGATACAAATAGATAGATACACATAGATAGATGGATAGATGGATGGATGGATAGATAGACAGATAGATAGATAGATAGATAGATAGATACAAATAGATAAATAGTTTTATAATGCTAAATATACATGTAAATAAACATATTTAAATATACACACATATATATATGTATGTATTTAAATGTGCTAATATAAATAAAGTTGGGTTTGCATGTTTAAAAACCCACTAAAACACAGAGGAATGTGATATATACATATATACACATACTGATAGCTATATGTATGTATGATATGAATGGAAAACTAAATGCTTCACACAGACATGCCTTTATATGTATACACATGCGCAAGCAGCACACCCAACCACCAGATAACCACCAGATGGATAGCATCTGAAGCTGGCTAAGGTGCAATGCCGAATTGGTGGCCATGCTGGATGGCTCAGTACCGTGGGAGTTTGTCCGTCACCTGTGAGCGATTGAAGGAAGTTCGATTTTTTTTGGGCCCCAATTAGGGTAACACTCGGGCACAGACCTTTGTTTTCATCGCTTGAGGGACACATCTTTGGCCGGCAACACCCGGTAAGTGCTGTACGTTTGAGGCCAGAGTGTTGGTTGACACGAAGAAGGACGGTTTGAAGATTAAGGATCCATCCAAGAAGAAGGCGCCGCTGGGCCAGAGGGGGCTGGCGGTTAGCCCACCGACCTCTGCCACTCCCCAGGGCCTGAAGATCAGCGAGAAATGAGGCGGATGCGAGTGAATTGATACGAGGCACACGTAGCCACAAGTTCCGACTGGGAGTTCTGGGGAAAACATGTTGGATTTTCTGGGAACACATAGGGAACATTTGGCGAACATCATGAATCCATGAAATTTTTGAAGGAAAAATGGGTGACGGGTGATTCTGGTTCCTGGATGATTCATCTGTTGGGAAAAACATTAGCATGAAATGTCCTGGCCTCTGGGATTTTCAGGTGATTGAGATGCTCTGAAGTGAGCACAGAAATGCGACCGCATCATGACCATAGTTATCGACCTTATTTTTGAGAGACCCAGATGACTTTGAAGCATCGAAATCAACACAGATCTGTGGGAAAATTGAAGCTGTGATTCTGTGCATTTCTACATAGACGCTGTTGCTTCTGATATTTCTGATATGATACTGGGTATCTCTGAACTGCCTTGGACATTGGAACTTGAGGACAATGAACTGACAGTTCCAAGTGTGAGTTTGCTCACTTGATTTCTACAAGATCAAAAGAGAGTTTCTGGGTCCGACTTGGAGAAATGGGGACAGTTTAACACTACGCTTGGTACACTGTGTGGCCCTCCAGTCATAAGTTGGACATCTTCATCCAACTGTCGACATATGCACCCTAAATTCTAATCACTGTTGTATATTTGCCGATATTGGTTAAACATATTTCTTGGATATATTTACCCGGATATTTAAATTACCTGGATATTTGTTGGTTTAACAGTTTAACATCCTGTTTTGACAAAAAACATGAAAAGTTGATCCGTCGAGCCGAGCCCGTCATGGTTTTTGTGGCTCAAGCCCCAGCGTGTGCTGCCTGACTCTGCTGAAAACCAGGCCCGAGTGCTTTGCAATCTATGAAATACTAATACAGTATATGAAAATTTCATGGATTTCATAAATATGCAAACACGGATATTACAAATAAATATCTATTTATATATATATATATTATATAATATGTATATACATACACATACAGTACATGTATGCAATATATGAAACGTTTGCAATATTTGGATGTTAATAGTGGTATGACTGGTTCATGTTGGTGATTTTATCGTTTTTTATTCTATGTAAACTCTGAATTGAAGCCCCCCTTGGGCTGTTGGCTGTTGGGCACTTAACCCCCCCCAATAAATCCATCAAGGTTTATCAAAACCACCAAAATTAGCCGTTGGACCGCTACTATTATACCACTACGTACTCAATTATTGGTGCTTGACGTGATTGTGCAATCCCAGAATTGGTCCAAGCGGAATTGTCCGTTAAAAAAAAAACTATTTGGAGTTCGATACTATGGTTTCTGAATGTTTCTGGTTAAAACACAAATCCCTTTGATCAAATGGTTTCAACTCCGAGCTCCAATGGTTCATCATATTTTTTTGTATTTTCTGTAGTAAAAAATACCCACACATTGGGGATCTTTCCGTATTTTTCCTCAATCCATAGCACACTACGACAGGATGGCAGCGTCGGTGGGCTCCGTTGGGCTCTATGAAGCACTGGAAAACGTCGATGAGGCGCGGGAACTGGAAGCCATGGCCATAGCGATGTTGTTTTACCTACAAGAAATGGGTGTTTTTACCTACAAACATGATTTATATAACGTGTTTACATATAAAAAAAAGTTGTTTTTTTTCCCTAGCTATGTTGAATTACCAGTGGGTATCTTGTTGAGTTCTTGGATGGATTGGTCAGTCTGTCAGGTGATCCCAAAGTGACGTGCCAAAGCTTTTAGCACTGGTTGATCCCAGAGTTTTGGACTCGCCATGTTGGGACACCACATATGATTTTATTGGTGATACCCAATAACAACTATAATAATATATCCCAGTATAACAATAATAATAATATACCCATAATATTATATCCCAATAACAATTACAATAACAATTATTGGTGATACCCAATAACATATCCCATTATAATATCTCCATATCAAGTTTGGTCAAGTATATATATATATGACATTGTCTGAAAATGGGAGGGAGATCCCACACAACAATTTTTTAACTAGGGAAATGATCATCAAAAATTGGGGGGTTCTTAATTTTCAGAGAGAACTTGGTTGGTTCGGCGGAACCTATGGCGAATCAACTGACAGGAAGCCCAAGTCAGACCTGAAAGGATTCAACGCGGGGCGTCTCAGGGGCACGACAAGACGTTGCCACCTGGAATGATGGCAGGGTTAATCATCATAACTTATCCAATTACATATGTATATATATATGTATATATATATATATATTGTATACATAAGATATTTCCCAGAATGGATGGTTTGATACCAATATATTTTTTTTTAAAATTTTGAGCGGTTTCAGTTACCCCAATGACTTTGCCCATACTCCTTGTCACAAGCGGCTCCAGGGTCAGGTACGGCTATGGGTAGCTTTATGAAAATGCCCGAGGCGCTAAAAAGAATCGATTACAAGTACTTGCAGTATCAGAATCATTGAACAAAATGCATTAGTACTGCTTACCCTTCGGAATTGATTACTTTTCTCATACAAACTAATGATTGGATGATACTAACAAATGATTATAATTAGTATCTACAGTTGATTATCATTAGCTAACATAGGGCTTTCCCATTATACAGACCATTAAAGTCCCATTAAAACACATTAACACCCCCATAAAATATCCATTCAATCACAATTAATATATCATTAGTTAATAATTTCCAAATATAATATATATATATTGTAGTATATCTATATATATACATAGATTAGATGATACCAACTGATGACAAAAAAACATATCTAGGTAAAATTCACTATTATTTCATATCTATTGGATCGTTTCGGACACCGAGGCCAGCGAAGGGTCTGGCCTCGCATCGCTGGAGCCTCTGCCGTGGTTGGTGCGCTGCTAGTGCTACTGGTGAGGTCCGCCGGTCGTAGCGTGGCCAAGACAAGGCCATGTTAAATGCTGAGATAATGGGAATATCATGTCATTTGGGGCCATGATTTGTTTGTTATTTTTTTTTTCGGATTTGTTTGGTCTGTTTTTTCTTTGGATGTTTTGAGATGTTTTTAGTAGGACTGAGAATATTCTGAGATGTTTGGCGGGTGGACAATGAAATGTGGCAACGTTGCAGAAACGTCAACTGAAGTTCTGCGCAATTGACCTTCGAAAAGAAACTGATTTTCTAATTTTTGATTGACGTCCTTTGTTGGTGTCAATTCCGCATGTCACTTGCTGGTCTTGGAAGCAGAGTAATCGGAGAGATCGACTCAACTATCATGGTGGATGTGACCATGGGACCATGGCCCTTTTTGGACGGCACAAACCATCCCAGCTAGCCATGGGAATCTCCAGTCCTTGCTGGGATCCATGGGAATGACGTGCAGGTTCAGCCGGACGAAGGGTGACGTGCAAGGACTTCAGGCCTGTGAGACCGAGGATGCTGATTCAGCACTGGGGTTTGATACATACGGCGGGTACATATATATATGTATATATATATATCTATATCTAGAGAAAATTCTCTATATATATACACATACATATATTGTAGATATTTGACTATATTAATGACACTGTTTGATTTGTAACTCAATCAAGCGTTTTTTTTCTTCGATTAACAACCTGGAGGGGATCATTTTTGACCAATCTTCACCAGCAATGATAAGATGGGGAAAACGGGGTGGGAAAATATGTGGGAAATAATAGTAGTAATAAAGATAAACAGATAGATACATGGATGGATAGATAAATTTCATTGAAGAACTAATTGAATACACAAATAACTGAATCAATTTTTGTACATACATATGCATATACAACCGACCTCACTCATTGAATTTTAATTAATTAATTGGCGTTTAACCATGAAAAACCCATGGGGACAGCAACTGATACTAGTGGTGCTTGGTTGATATGTTGGGGTCCAACAGTCCAATGCTATCAGTTGCCGTGAGGCAAAGTTCGGAGCAGTGCCTTAGACTGGCCGGGGGGAAGGTCGTTTGGGTTCGTAATTTGGAAGACGGGACTTTTGTTTTATGGTAAGCCAATGCAAATACACGTGTATATATAGCATATGTAAACATTACAAGCTATTTGCATGTCATTTATGTGCAATAACATTTATATATATAATGTTGTATGCAAATATAATTATATATCATATTTGTATGACATCACAGAATTATTCTACATGTACATACTATTAGGTATATCAATGTAAGATCTGCGGATACATATGAAAAGTGTGCATGCTTGGAAGGCACAACTCCTCTACCTGGCTGCCACGTCACACTATCACACTATGCTATACAACCCTGCATGATGGGATCTGATATCCCGTGTGCATATAGCTCACATCCACGCAACATGCCTAGAACATCCTAGTACATACAAAGAAGAAACAGATAATCAGCACAGTGTAGATACAGTTGTAGTTGCCTTTGACCAAATCCATCCCTGTGTTTTCTGGGAATTTGTCAAATCTCAGTGGGGATGAATGGGGTAAACCCAACAATAAACCTCCAATTTCGAAGGGGTTTATACGATGATAGGCTAAACATACGGTTAATCATGGTTTATCATGATTGATCATATTTAATACCGGACAAAGATGTTCATATATGTGTATATATATACACTGTATACCACCAAAGGCTCCAGTGAGTCATTGGTGCGTTCTCGACCCGAGGTGCACACTCCACCGTGTCCGTCAGGATCAAATCAATGCCTTTTGGCAATGACGGGTTCCAACTGGTCAGACGGTGAGAGCCAGCAATGGGGAGATTTGCATAGTTGTGGTTGTTCAATGGTATAATATAATATAATATAGTATAATAGAATATAGTATACTATAATACAATATAATATGATATAATATGATATAATATAATATAGTATAATATAATATAATATGATATATGATATGATATAATATAATATGATATAATATAATATGATATAATATAATATGACATGATATGATATAATATAATCTAATGTAATGTAATGTAATGTGACGTAATGTAATGTAATATATACATATATATATATAACGTAATATATAATGTAATATGATATAATATATATATATAGTAAGATAACTGGTCTTACAGCAAGGCAAGCTTTTCTCTATGAAACATGCTATGCACTTTGCATTGTCTGCCCAGTGATCATTTTCAGCCCCATTTCACGGGATTTTTAGACATCCGATTTCGCATCCCAAAAGCACCACTTGATGTGACCAATTTTGTGACTTCATCGACACTTTCTACTGATGGGAGAATTTACGGGTGGACCGGCTACATCTGGGGAAAAACCTTGGTTTTTGCGGTATTTCTTTAAGCCAATCCATTGATAGCATCTGCAGCTTGGATTGTGAGGCCCTGCTGCTTGGAACGATCCCATGCATGAGGGTGGCTACCACTGCAGCTTGGTATTCCATGCGGAGTCGTGGAGTGGGTCTGTTGGCCATTTTTTTTTGCTTTGTGAAGAATTTGAGTGAGAGGATTTTGATGACATACTGTGGATGGTTGCGAAATCCGAAATCCACTCTGCACCAATCCAGGATGGTTTTTCAAGCCTATATGGGATGTTTACCATCAACTGGTGCAGGATTTCGCAACCATCCGAGAAATCTCTGGATCTCTGGATGAATAGCCTACAAGCTGAGGTCGAACTTCGGGGCTGGTTAATGATAGGGGGGTAAAAAAACTACCCGATGACCCTTTGTATCTCGCGGATATGCATGGTCACCAGGTTTTTTGCACATGATTAAGGGATTCTAGAAGCAATGACCCAATAAAAACCAATGATTTTGAGGCCTTTCACATGTCTTCAGCTTACAAGCTGCTCACCCACTAGGCCTCTACAAATTGAAGAACCAGCATTCTGAAAAAGCCTACCAGAAGTGCCCGGCTCATGTTTGTCGGAAGCCTTGCAGTGGGTGAATTGGAAGGATCTGAATATGACTTCGCCACAAAAATCATGAGCAATATATATATATATATACATATATAATATATATATAGGCATAGGTATCACATACATACATATATATATATATATATATATATGTAGACATAGATAATCATAGATATACATTTGTATGTAGATGTGCCAAGTTTTTTTTTATATGTACAATTGGGTAGTGCCTGTATGCCTCAATGAGTTATTTCTTGTAGTCCCCATTGTTTCAAGTTCAAAAGAAGATACCGCACCTGGCCGACAACGGACATGGGACTGCCAAACATGGATGTGTGGGTGCGAGGCAGACTGGACTCCCAAAAAATAGGATGGATTATATACAGCAATCGAATACGCAGACAACCTGTGGATGATCGAAAGAGTTTGGGAAAAATGAGCAACATTTGATATTGGCATGATTATAAAATTGGAAAACCACAACTCAACATCATTCTCTGGTATTCCCTTCCTGGAAATGCAGTTCCAGAAAGAAAAGTGGTCATAAAGCGTCATCAAGAGTGGATATAAATATATATAAATACATAGGTATGATGTATATATATATATAAATATACATAGGTATGATATGTATATATATAAATATACATAGGTATGATATATATATAAATATACATAGGTATGATATATATATATATACATAGATAGTCATAGATATACCATAGTTGTAACCTTTTTTCCCAACTGATGGAGGTTGAGTTCACGCCGTGGCATCCCAAAGCGGTGAACCCCCCGTGCCAGCTCTGGTGGTGCGTGCCGACCAGCAAGCCATGGTCCATTCCCATCAGAGGATTGTCAGGTGGGGACCGTGTGGTACATATATGTACATGATATGCCAGTGATATGTACGACAATAATATATATATATATATATATACATATGCATATGTATACAGTATATATATATGTATATATCCTATATATATATATTCATGGTGTCACAAAATCTGGTTGAACTGGGTTTATTATTTTGCCCCAAGTTCGAGGTAGGCCCCCTAGCACTCCTTGCAGGCTCAATGTGGTGCCTGGTCGATGAACTCGTTGACCCTGGGGATTCACCCAACCATGAGGATATCATTGGGGATATCGAATTGGGATATACCCTCTGGTAATTTAACATAGCTATTGAAAATGACAATTTATAGTGGATTTTCCCATGAAAAATGGTGATTTTCTATAGCTATGTTAGTTTACCAGAGGGTATCTTCGGGGATCTAAAATTGGGGATATCATAGGAACTGTTTGTTTTTCAGATATGATACGGCTACTAAATTGGGATATAAACTTGGGGATATCAAATTGGGATGAAAAAAAGGGGGAACGAGTCATAATTTTCACAAATCTGATGATATGAAAAAAAACTATGGCTTCGTACTTGGGTTCCCGGCCAAGATTCCACAAGTTTTGTTCAGGCCTTTGGGGCTGCACCCTGGTGGGTGCTTCCCGAAGAAATTCCAAATGCGGTGAATTTGTAAAGGGATCCATACTGAGTCTGGATAATGTGAGGGATCCATATTTGCTTTGGAGCTTTGTAAAGGGTCTAGAATATGGCTTGCAAAGCCGAGGTTAGGTGATCATGCCCGCATCAATTGGCTCGCCGGTGCAGTCAAGATAGGGAATCCTCCAAAATAAGAATGATAGTGATCTTAATATATGTTAATGTTCTATAGTGATTATACTTGTTGGATGGCGGTCAGACACGTCTACCTACTTCACACTGTTACTTGCTGGTCACAGCAGCTTGTGGGTCTAAGGTATGGGAAAAGCAGCGGAGGTCCGCGGTCACAGTGACTTTCGAACAGCGACACTTGAAACGTTAAAGACACCTGCCTAGCCTTCGGGAATGGCCAGGAAATCCCCCGAAGTCAATGGAGGTTTCAATGGGAGCATTCAACAAACGGTGGGATTTTTCCAGCGGAGCAACCCGAGGGTTTTTTGTGCGGAACTTTCCTCAGACGGTGGCCTTGGTAGTTGCCATATCTGAAGGAGACCTTGGTCGAGAATCCAAGAATTAGTCATTGGGGTGAACCCATGGATTCAGACCATTGGTGCTTATTTTGGAAGGGGGGTATTGAAGCATCTTACCGCAGCCGGAGTGGTATTTGGTAATTTAACAGTTAGCTTTTTCAAATTGTCCACTGATAGATGATTTAACTATTAAACATGGTGATTTTCCATAGCCATATTAGTTTACAAGACTTACTGCAGGGTAAACTGGAAGAACAATTGGAGGGTTTTTCGAAAATTTTGACCCAGCGCGTGCCGGCAGGGTGGCATTGCCTCTAGCTCTTCTTCTCATTGGTGGGTCATGGCCTTGGGATACTCTCGAATCAAACATGGCGAGCTGGGAATCTTTTACAAATGGAGATTTTAATGGGAAAACCATCTATCAATGCTGGATGTTACATATAAATTTTATAAATGGTGGATTTTCCATTGCCACAATTGGACAACCCCAGTTTTTTAAAACTTTTAACGTTTCGTACCTTCCAGCTGTCCCCAGTTTGAAGCTGTTGAACTGCTGAGGGCCACAGTCATGGAGGAGGCTTCCACTCAGCGCTGGCCTCGGTAGGGCTGCAGCGAGAGTATTTGATAAGTCGTTGACTATTGTTATTGTTTCAGAGGATTACCCTCTGGTAAACATACAAAAACTATGGAAAATCACCATTTTCAATGGGTAAATCCACTATTTCTATGCCCATTTTCAATAGCAAACTGTTAGTTTACCAGAGGATTAGTTCTGCTGATAACACAACACTGGTTGGTGGTTTCACACATTTTTTATTTGCCATAATATATGGGATAATCCTTCCCATTGACACATATTTTTCAAGATGGTTAAAACCACCAACCAGAACACTTTTCAGTACTTTTTTTCCGCTGGAGAGTTTCCATCGGTTGAAGAAGTGATGAGGCGCACAGCCATTCCTGGACCTCTGTCTGGCCCTGAACTTTGAGGATAAAAACAATGACACAGTTTGAGGCGACACCCTTTGAACATCAACTTTTGGAAGATTGTGAATACATACAGCCTACACACACATATATATATATATATACATACATACATATGCGTATATATATATATATGTATACGTATATATATATATATATGTATGTATACTTATATACATATATATATATATAGATGATATATATAATACACACCTACATATTAATATTCATATTTATACTTAAACTTATATTTATCTTATGAATGATATACGTTACATGTTTATAACCAGAGATCCTACGCCGGGTGCTGCGACGCTGGAGTCACTAAGTCAGCGCTCAGGTGTCTCACCATTGGAGCGGCCATGGCCACTTCTCCGAGGCGGAGATCAGATGGTGGTGACTTGGGGATGGTTTATGACATTGGGTTTACCACAATACTCATACTCCCCCTACTACTACTACTACTACTACTACTCCCCCTACTACTACTACTATTACTACTACTCCCCCTACTACTACTACTACTACTACTACTACTACTCCCCCTACTACTACTACTACTACTACTACTCCCCCTACTACTACTACTACTACTACTCCACC
>Ga0126342_10013853_pt1 | contig 14260 bp, 6 predicted proteins | sample Cyp1metagenome_FD_92528 | JGI IMG/M metagenome (GOLD analysis project Ga0126342, IMG submission 92528) | Coral microbial communities from Lord Howe Island, Old Settlement Bay, Australia - Cyphastrea 1 metagenome | ecosystem: Host-associated > Invertebrates > Cnidaria > Coral ...
CACTGTGGATCGCGAGTCGCAGTTGAGCAGGAGGACGAGGAGGACAACGAGAGGAGGAGGACAACGAGAGGAGGAGGACAACGAGAGGAGGAGAGGAGAGGAGAGGAGAGGAGAGGAGAGGAGAGGAGGAGGAGGACCAGGCAACTGACATAAAATCTAACAACCCTCACCTGGCAGGTGGGGAACTAACAACCCTCACCTGGCAGGTGGGGAAAAACAAAACACTAAACGCACATTTCTCCCAGGTGTGCCCATCTAATGTCGGCCTTTTATGGTTTATACCCTCTGGTAATCGTTTACATAGCGAACTGGAAAATTACCATCTTTCAGTTCGGTGAATCATCTATGTTCAGCAACGCACGTCATTCATATCATGTGGCTTATCAATCCCATAAATATTTCCCACTGTATCCCCACTATAGATACATTGCAGCTCACGATATCTGACTGTTCAACACAACCAGAGGGTATCCCCATTGATCAAATTTGATCCAAGGAAACTTCGGTTGAGGCGGACTTGTGCACGTACAATGCCCTGATCAGCGCAGCAGAAACGTGACAAAAATACGGAGACATCCCATGGATGTGTCCCACAGTGATGGCCCAACGAACAGTTATTTTTCCTGTGTTTAAACTGATATATTATAACCTACCTTAAGAGTTGTAAATTGGTTTATTTCATGATATATAACCAAGTAGTTATAGGAGCTAGTTCATTCCATTTACAACTCTTAGTTGGGCCATAACTGCAGGCTCCCAGCGTTGGATGAAATTGTGTTTGCAATGTTCGGGAAAAGATATGGGAAACATGAGCAATGCCATACCGCGTTTTCCCATCTCATGTGCTAGTTGGTTGATAGATTGTCATACGTACTATGGTAGGCAATGATTCCCAAGAACCAGGTAGGTCAACTTAACTCCCTATAACCAATCAACCAACCAGGGTGCTTCTAATGGCTCAAATAGTTCCCAACAATCAGCCAGGGTATTTTTAATGTCCCAAATGATGCTTCAAAGATGAAGAACATAATAGAACATGATTTGAAAAACATATCAACGGATAGGTAGCTGTTGGATTTGTGGTTTTCCCCACATGGTTTTCCCCACATGTTCAGACATCGGGCCATGGCGTATTGTACAAGTCATTGGGGTACCTCAAGATGGACCCATTCTGCAGATTGATAGTTTTGACTCAGAATTATCTCAACGAGTCAACACACTATGATCCCTAATAATATTGACCATAGTTATAGTTATGGATCAATCTCAGAATTGGTTGCAAGAAAACAAACTCATGAAGACTTAGATTTCGTGGCAAGAAAAAGACGTGATTTTATGTATGTGTTTCCCTTGGGTCAAATGCTTCAACTTCAAAGATGTGACTGAGATCTTTGAGATCATCAGAGCTGTGTCGCGTCTTTCAGCACACTCTCACCGCACATGTTTTTCACTGGGCTCGTGATGACACCCAAGTCGCAGTTATGGTCCTTGACAATTATAAATGGAACTATAACTCCTAGAACTCAGGTTATATATCATGAAATAAACCCATAGAAATCAGCGTTTTTTGGGCCAAAACTGTGGATGATCTCTGAATTTTGCAACTGTTTTCATTTTGAGTGGGTAGAACAAAGGCTGATCACCAGGATGGAGATGCTGGGTCATCACAGCAGATTTGCAGAAAAGATTGGGCTTTAGAAAGAGGATCGTTTTACACAGTTGTAAGTTGTAAATCACAGAATGGTAACTTGATGTGTAATTCAAATAATTACTGTTGAATATTACTCAGTTGATAACTTTAAGGTAACAATGAATTAAATCATGTGAAGGGTGTCACTGCGTACATAGGATGATACCAGTTGAATCATATGAAGATGGTCAATATTGGCATTTACGTGCTTTTCTGTTACGGCCCTTTACCCGTTTTAAAGTAAATGGTTATTCAGTCATTTCTATGATTATAAATGGGATTATCATTCTATAAATGTGGTATTTCACTGACTTATAACTGGTATTTCGGTCATTTTTTTTCATGTTCCGTGCGTGGGCCCTGTCCGAAAAGCGTCTCGCAGATCGAGGAGAAGTGCCGCAAGACTGACATGGCCCTGAGAGCCTTTCAGGAGCTCCAGGCGTTTCGATGTTTTTCCGAGTCGGACCCCCATTTTGGGAGTCAAAAATCTGATCCATGAATGTACCCTCTAGTAAACGTTAACAAAAAACTATGGAAAATCAACATTTAAATAGTGGATTTACCCATTGAAAATGGTTAAACATACAAAAAACATCACCATGCTATTAATGGGTAAATCCACTATAAATGGTAATTTTCAATAGCAAACTGTTAGTTTACCAGAGGGTATATACGATGATATTAGCCGGTTATAGTATACCCATGTATACCCTTGGGGATGAATCAGAATCCATGTGAGAAATACGTTCTACACCAACAACTAATAACTGGAAGACATGGCAAGACACTTTGGCTTTGGAACACTGCTCAACTGACCGACTATCACACAGGTTTGTCCGTGGTTTGATGCAACGCAAATCATCACACAATGGCGCTGCAGAGTTGTCAACCAAAAAGACAGATGATTCATGACAACAGCCAGTCATTGGTGGGTTTATTGGGTACTGTATCCCATGTTTGACCCATGTCGAGCATGGCCATAAGATCCCGATAGGAATTTCTTCGGGATGACGATCGTCGATCCCTTGTTAAAACGTTATTCGCTTGTTTTGGGGGGCTGGGGGGCTCAACTGCCAATCCATAAACTTTGCAATAGCATCAATCCAAGTGTAGAGGTCTTATGGCTTAGTACTTTTTTGGTTGCTACAGCAGATACTGGTTGAAGTACATCGATTTCTATCTCTATAGTAGATTGGTTGCCATCACGTTACAACATGTTATAACAATCACTGTTGTGAACAACTCATGGACTTGGGTTTGTCTGACAATGAAGTGCCACATTCCACAGAATGGTTTATCAGTGTTTAACATTTTACAATGATGTTGTCCTGAATTTAAAATAGTCATTATAATTAATCCATTACCAAGCCCTTTGTTTGGACACATTCAGACCAGGTACCTAACTAGTTTGCAAACATTCTCCCATTTTCTTGTATACATCATTTACCCTCAGGTTATTTAACATAGCCATGGTATAGATGGCCCTAATCGAAATAGATGGCTTACCTATTAAAAATGATGATTTTCCATGGCTATGTTAAATAACCAGATGGTATGTCCATTTATGGTAGAAATCTCCATGGATACTCTCAATGGATTGGTTTAAGGGGACATGGATTAACCGGAAAACCCCATGAACTTCATGGGATTTTATCGATGGTTTCCGGTTAAGATTTTCCCAACAAAACCAATCCATTGAGATATCTCATGGGAATGTTATAAGGATAGTGAAATATAATGAAATATACTGGGATAGTCCCAAGACAATAAAACATAGTATCCATTGATACTCTGGTGGTTTTATTACCCATGGTTACCCTCTGGTAAACATACAAAAAACTATGGAACATCACCATGCTATGAATGGGTAAATCCACAAACTAAATCCACAAACTAATCCACGAACAGAGGGATGGCTCAACCACCAACCAGATATCCATTTATGGTATAAATGTCATGATATTCATTTGTGTTATTTTTACCCATGGTTAGTTCGCCAGTTCGTTTTCCAACCACCAAAATCGCTCCAGATCCTTCCGAAGGTTCATCGCCTCCAAGCGGATCTGATCACCTACAACGCTCTGATCTCAGCATGTCGTTCCTCGGATAACAAAGGGCGATCAGGTCTTGGAAAGGCCACAGTAATGACCAGGGGAGACCGGCAATGAACAAATAAAATCATATACCGTACCATCATAGAACTTTATAATACATTATATATAAATTATATGTATAACTAGATAATTATATAAGTATAGATTGATGATCAATTAACATGAACTTCAGTTAGATCGTCCCAGTAATTTCTGAACCAACAACGTAACAATTTCGTGTTTTGAAGTGGGAAATTCGTGTCCGACATTCAGGTTTTTTAAGCGCACCAATGATGGTGATCATCCAGTGTCGTGGAGGATTTCAGGACCAGGTTGGGGAAAACCAGATACGTTGCTTTAGATTCACTCTGTCAACTATACGTAGTATCTGGTTTATAATCCGAATTATATATATATATATATATTTATAACCCATACATATCAAGCCATACACACATATATATATATATTTTTTTTAATACTGGTTGGTGGCTTGGAAGATTTGGATAATGACTTTCCATTCAGTTGGGAATGTCATCATCCCAGAGGGGTTTTTCAACCACCACCCAGATAGTTATGATATCCCAGTGAAAACTAACTTAGCAGTAATTAGGATAAAGCCTAGTGAAAATTGAGCGATGCTTGGCAAAGTTGGTCAAGACTCCCATAGTTTAGAATCACTATGCATCACTATAATCCCTACTTAAGCATACTTAAGCTACTTATGTCATCTTATGTCTATACACTTATGTCCCTGTCAATTATAAATGGTTATAACTGGTTATAAATGGGATTATACATTCCATAAATGGGGTTATAAGTACTTATAACTGGTAAACGGCAAATTACTGTATAGCATACCAACGCTATCGTAAACGCATTTTTGCGCCGGTGTCAGGTGCCTCGTCTCCAGAGCTGGCGCACCACTTCTTCGAGGCCATGCAGAGTCGACGACTGCAAGCAGACGCCACTCTTCGTTGATCAAAGGTGGTGTCCCAGTTTGCTAAGTTGGTTTTTAGCCCAGGTGAAGTGTGGATAACTGTAGATATCTGTATATTTTTTCGTCCAGATACCAGCCATTTATAGATTTTACCTACATATATATATACATATGTCTGTAGATGGTTTGAAGTAGTGATAGTAGCATATAAATCCATAATAATCATTTTTTTTTTCCAGCTGAACTATGGTTTATAAATCAACTCTATATGGAAAACTTTAGATATAGTTGTAGATAAATATATATGTATATTATTGATAGTAATATTATGGTTCATAAATCAATAGCTACCTAATAAATAAATCTTATTGTACTGTAGATATATTACTGTAGCTACCACTGTTTTTGTCAAGCAACAAAAATAACTAGGGTGGGCCCCACTAGAGGTGGTGTTTTTCATTGGGATTTCAACATTACACATGCCCGTTTTAATATTCAATGGCCATGCAACAGGAGCCGATTGATTGGAGGTACCGATTCCATATATAAGGCCTATGTTTTAGGCCTAAATTTCAGGGAATATCCGAATATCCCAGCAAAATATGGTCAACAATATGGTACGTTTACGTACCTCCATCTGTTGGATCCTTTTTTATTCCCATTGAAATATGGTTCAACCATTCTGAAATGGACAGCGGGAGATGGATCCAGAACTAAAACAGGGGTTCGGGCTGCTCTAAGAGGCTAAGTATTATTAGGGGAAAGGGATAATTGGCACATTGAAATTGGAACATTGGCAATGTGGCCCCCCTCAGTTTTGCTGGTTTATTACTTGCATCCAACTAGTTTGAAATGTCACCCACCATAGAATTTGCCTTTAAAAAACCAACATATCTTTGTTGGGACTCATTGTGGAAATTGGGTGGTTTGCTTTCTTGTGCTTCAAAATATCTAGGGCAGATGAAATAAAATGCATCCAATTTCTGCGATTTGATGTGTCAAAACCTCCAAAATAGGCCCCATAGGCCGGTGGGTTACAAATCTTTGCTGGTCATGATTTATTGGAACTCAGCAACAGGACAAACATGGACAAACCGTCAACATCTTGGAAAAAATGTCGCAAACAATAGCAGTACTGTCACTTCTCTTCGGGATTTTCTGATATTTTTTCCATCAAGAATCAGAGTTCCGTTTTCAGAATCAGAGTTCCAATCGCTTAAGTGCGAAATTACAAATACGACGGAAAAATATTTTGTTTACATCAGGATATTCTGAATATCCCACTTATATTCTTATGTATGTATATATATATATTTGTATTATATATATATATATTCATTTATATATTCATTTCATCAGAATATTCAGAATTCAGAATATAAGACACAATGTGATCTGATTAGTAATTATATAATTTCATCAGATGGAACTAATCATCATGAGTTCTGAATTCTCTTCATATTCCAACATAATAACATAGAAAAAACTAAGAATATGTCTAGAAAATCCTCCCAAAAACACTCTCATCAAAAACGTCAACGTCGCCACCGTTGTCGTTGTCGCCTCAGGTTATCTCCTACATCTCACTGGGTGTGCTGCCGCAGGACTGGGAATGATAAGTTTTTTGGGGGTAGAAATCAATGGGAATTCCAGGATCCAACAGATGGAGGTACTAACTAACGTACCATATGTAAACGGCCAAATTTGTGAGATTCCCTGAAATGGATTGGCCTAAAAAATAGGCCTTATATACTTTGGGTTCCTGGAATGGCCATTGATACAATGTCATAAGTGCATATCAGTTCTATAAGTTCTTATAACTTATAACCAACAGTCATCAAAGATGTTTTTGGGCCCACAAGTGATAAATCATGATTGATGATGAGTTTGGCTGTTGTACCATAGATTGGGGATAACACATCATGAACTGGACATCCCTTCTTAACCAACCACTATAAAGGGATGCCATTTCGGGTTTTAGCTGATTTTAGCCAAACACGTCTGCACAGTCCAGTCAGTGGAAGATATGCACTCCGTGACCGTTGACAAAGTTGGAGAGGATAAACCCAACAAGACATGGCAGTCTTCTCAGGGTTCCCATGCAGTTGTCTCGCAAGACAACCATTTCTTGAAGTTTGACCTGCCACATCAACTGGTGCCTGGGGACGTTTTGCACCTTGGTCTTCCATTGGGCCATTGGGATGGTCCTCCACAACCAATGCACTACAAGCCAATCAACCTAGCAACATGGAAGAAAACAAACATGCAAAAGAGGACAAGAACAGCCACAGAGCTGGATGGCATTTCCAAAAAGGACCTACTTGCGATACCTGACTCACTCCATGAGGCCATTGCACTGCTGACCAGGGCAGAAACCACAGCGGAGTGGCCGGCGAAAAAGCCCTGAATGGAGCCATCCACTCAGCCAAATGTCCCGATGCAGAAATGGTAGGCCAGTTCAGACCAGTAACCATCCTGCCATATACCGATTGAGGCTCATTGGCAAAGAAAAGTCTAATCAAAAAAGTCTAGGTCGGACCTATGTCGACGACACATCCAATGATTCCTACCGTTTTCTTTCTACGGTTTCTACCGAGGTCTTTGCTTTCCGGGCCAACTTGCTGGATTTATCAAAATGGCCAGCAGTTCTGACCGATCCAATGATAGGTATATCATCGGACTATATACATCCTTCATCATGCCATATTGAAGATCTATGAAAACTATATATATATAATATAATTATATAGATATATCATATATCCGACTATATATGTATATCCTTCATTATGCCAACTTGGCTCAAATCTCACTGGATTCACGGCAGTTCCAGCCACAAGTGGATGACAGGCCCATCGTTTTCCGTGTGATCCAATTTAAGAGGCTCAGAATTCAATCATGGTGATATTATATATTATATCTGATTGGGAGGTGTCCTAAGTCAGGTATTTCCAAATCCTATAGGAATCGTCCATTATAACATATTATAACCCATCCAGCTATTGGGGTACCCTCTGGTAAACGCTTACATAATTATGGAAAATAATATTTTTCAATGGGTAAATCAACGAACTAAATGACCCTTTTTCAATGGTTTAAACTGTTAGTTTACCATTTCGGATACCCCAATTTCCGAAACCTCCATATTTTCCGATACCTCTGCAGCTGTCGCAGGAGATGCTGTCGCTTGATGATCTCGATGTGCGGAGTTTCACCGTCATGATCCGTCAGCGTGACGTGACAGAGTCTTGGCCTTGGCGCTGGTGGTTTTTGCTGCGTCTTGGGCGGTTGTTCTGGAGATTCTTGGGAAAATGGAGATTCTTGGGTAGCAAAACTGGGGATTGATATATAGTTGATTGATCTGACAAATGATAGCTAAATTGGTGTATCCTAGGTGGATTCTATGGTTTATAGTAGCTATATTAGATATAATGCCTAGATAGTAGCTGATTGGTGGTTTGGAACATTTTTTATGACTTTCCATTCAGTTGGGAATGGAATGCCATCATCCCAACTGACGAACTCACTCCATGATTTTTTTTAGAGGGGTAGGTGGCTCAACCACCAACCAGATAGGCTTTATAAACCAGCTTATCATTGTGGAGCATCAGATTGGATGGGGTACCTCCACCCCCCACAATCATCCATGGACTCGGTGTTGACAGAGGCTTCTGAACACTGCACGGATTATTTGCGATACATATGGCGGTATTCTAGGGATCCTGTTGGTATCTGACAACTATGGGAATGATGTGGAATGATATGGTTTTTGTTGTTTTTGTTTTTGTTTTTGTTTTTTCTCCATAATGGGAATATTGGGATTACATCAAGGCGTCATTTTACTACGGGAAGATCGGGAAGATTTTCATGAGGCCGAAAAACCAAACTGCAGTTTTTTTTTTCGACCCCACCAATCTCTGTCATGACCTCTATGGGGTTTTTGTGGCCAGCAATGATGTCCTTTTCCCATTGGTTGGTTGTTTTTTTTGCAGGGGTTTGAAGAAACCCCTTGAAAACACAGGCTTCTTTGATGATAGATGGTATACCAAACCGGCCCCGAAATATGTTCACCAAAAGGACATTAGTGAAGCTTACGCGAAAACATCAGAAAATCATAGAAAGGCACATCATAAATCAGAAACGGGAAGTGTGGATTGTGTTACGATCTGCCAGGAAGAAAGGCATCTGAAGGCATAGAGAGGAACAATTCACCCCCAAACATTCCGTTGTTCGAATTGGGCTTTCCATGTTTCAAGCAGCGAAAAACGGCAGAAACTTACCACGGCCTTGGAGTTCCCTTGCCCCGCAAGGATGTATTGAAGCTCTATGAGGAGCCCAATTTATGGCCATGTTTCAATATCATCCCAGTGAGCTATCATCAGATCAACTCTCAACCGTCTCAACCATCACTCAATCATCATGTGAGTGAAATCTCCGTGTCTTTCACTTCTTCTCCAGTTCTTAACAGTTGTTGAGTGGTGTTCAAAAGCCCTGTTGCCTACTGATTGAACATTTTGGTTGTTTGGAACATGAATTTTAGTTTTCCATATATTGGGAATAGTCATCCCAAGTGACGTTCATATTTTTTTCAGACGGGTAGGTATACCACCAACCAGATATTATTGGGGATGATCACTCTCCTTGGACGGGAAATCCCTTTCTCCACCAACATTCGGATTTTTCATGACACGACATGAATCGGAATTTAGGTCACACAACGCTCAGTTCACTATAACAGGTTTATATGTTTTGCAACCCCATTTAAATGAGAGATATGCATATATATATATATATATATACGTAATCTACATATATAGCCAACCAGTTGCAGTTATCCCAATTTATAACTACCAAGCCACAACTGCAACCAGCTGGCGAAAAATATGACTCCAATTGGGGTTTTCAGTTAGCCAGTCACTGGCTATAGGGCCATTACCGTAGGTTTTCTGCATCTGTAGTTATCCATATCCCATCAGTCTATATTATACTCCCAATGAATTATGCCTATTAAACACTATTAAACCATATAAGGGGCCATAGAGTTATGGCAGTTGTGGTCCATCACCAGTAGTCCTAAGTCACCACATTTATGGACATGTTTTAATCCCACAGTAATAACCAGTTATAACTTATGACATGTTATAACTCTAAATGGCCAACAAAAAGGCGGTTTTCCACATAGTGATCCACATGATTCTCATGAATTCTCACAACCATAGCCATCCACCGGGTATGAAATCCCCATGATCTCTTCAGATGGGAACATCTTTTTGGTTTCCGGTGATGTGAACGTTAATAAATTTTCCATTGGGAATACCGGAATGCCCAAAAGGAATCCATATCAAGTAGAACTACATGTTATATCATGTTATTACTAATCAATGGCCCAATGGCCATTCAGTTATGACCCGAAATACCAGCTATAAATGCTAACAAAACCCCATTTGTGGAAGGTATAATCCCATAGGAATAACCAGTTATAAGTTATAACGAATAAATGGCCATAACTGTAGAAATCCCATAGGGAATACCTTGGCCGCAGGAGATGCAGCTGAGGGGTTTGCAGATGGACGGCCCCAGCTACTGGGCCCTGCTGTGTGCAGTGGACGACGACGCTCCGCGCTGCGTGCAGCTCTGCGAGGGGCTGCGGCGGCGCTGGTTGAGGCGAGGATCGCGAGGAAAATGGGCATTTCACCGGCAAACATGGGAGATTTTCAGGGTTGATTGATGTGTTTGATATATTTTGATAGCCATAGTTAGCCTATTTGGTGAGACTCGGGTATACTTTTGATGGGTTTACAAACCGACTTAGCTATCTAGGAGATAACACCCTGGAGCAAGTCAATATAAAACAAGGCAAACAAATCCAGTTGGTGGAGCGGATTTCGCCCAGTTGCTAGACAGAAGGTAACTTGTGCTTGCAACTGGGTGAACTAACCCATGAAACACCATGAAATGAAATATATCCAGTGATGTTTGGAGATTTAACCCCGTTACAAACCAGTTTTCACGATGTCCATCGCCTGTTGGTATTCAGCCTCAGTGAAACAAAATGGGAATGTATCCAGCAAACTTTTGGATTCATCACGCCAAAATACAGTTCACCAAGCCGATTGAAGGTTTTCACATGCTTTGACCGAGAAAACAAACGTTGGAACTACACCGCTATATTATGGGACCAGGCCCAGGCTTAGTTTATCTTAAATGAGAGAGACTGAGTTGAATGGCCACTCTTAGCACTCATGGGGAAGTCATTGTAGAATCTTCCGGGAATTCCCATTTGAATCATTTAAATCTATCCCATGTTTGATTCCCCATGCTGAATCCTTTCTATTGAATCCCTTTCTCTGATGGTGAAACTACCATTTCTGCGGGGTCAATCTCCATGGTCCTCAGTCCTAGGATTCACTCACCTCCCAAGTTGCTTTTGTTCAGGACAGCCCAACACTGGGCGCCTTTTTTCGCCGAAACGCGAAACGCGAAACGTGCCAGCGGAGAAAAAAAAACAACGCAGCAGGGGATGGTTTGCTGATCCTGAAGAGCTACCTCTGACAATCCTTGGTACTTAAGCTTTTGCCATACAGTTATGGCCATTTATTAGTTATAATTAAGTTACAACTGGTTATTTCTATTGGATAATACATTCCATAAATGGTAATTAACCATGATCTGATAGAATTCCATTATGATTGGGGCTTGAGATCGCATGCTTATATGTCCAACATGACCGTGTAAAACAATGCACAAAACAACGTTGGATGGTCGCTGTAGCAGGAGTTGGACCACCAGTCGCTTCTCATGAAAATTCGTTAAATGGTGGTAAATACATTCCCAACTGTTGCTCTTATCCCATGATACCCCGAATCTTGTTGGTAAATTCTGGTCATTTCTTACTTGCTGGCAGGTTTTTGCTCCAATTGGTGGGTAGTTCTCAGCATTTCAGCGCAGTTCTACGACTGGACATTGCCCCATAATGGGTGCGTTGTGCGTTACATTTTAAGTGGAGTTATCCATTTACGATTCCTGGGATGAGCCACCCAATATTTGTGACTGAAATCCAGCGCATTTTCTGGCAGGGCCAGCAATGGCATGCGGTCCTGCACCTCAGCCTTTCTTCAGGGCCAAGTTCTTGCATAAGTCAACTCTTGGATTTCTGGATGTTTATGGCGATTCGAACTCTGATTTATACACATCCACCCAACTAGTGTTTCCCTATGGATCCAAGTATACCTTCTTAGTCTTAGGAAGTGGGACTAGGGTATAATTTACTATAATATGGAGGGTTAGCCGTACCTTCTCAGACAGTGGCCATGGATCCATAGGCTTTTTTAATCAACACACCCAACAAATGGGTCAATTTCTCACTTTTCCCATGGTTCAACGAGGAGCTTGGCTATAGTTACTGATGTTGGCTCGCAAGCCACAACACAAATCCCAATATTTCCGGTGTCCCAGTGATGATGCATTTACGAACTAGTTTATCATAGTTTATCAACTCCATCGCTCATCTAGATATATTCACCATAGATGCTATAGTTTTCATTGTGGTCGTAGACCAACTTTCAAACCCCCTGCTCAGTGAGGCCCTGCTCTTATTCAAGAAGGCGCAGATTCACCCAGCGCCGTCTTTGTGAAATTATTTTTGGTTTGATCCGGTTACGTGCTTGGAAAGGATCGTTGTGATTCTCAGGCTTGCTGCCGGCATTTTCCATGTTTTCCCATGTCTTTATGCCAAGGGAATTTAAAATTTGAACGTGGTTTTGCTGCAAAATCTGCAGGGCGAACCCTGGAAGCCATGATACATTTATTTCCCACACGACCATGACCACCACCCAAATTTGCATGCGTCGCACAAAAATGATATAGAAAGGTACCCAGCTAAAGATAGCCTTGCAATAACGCTCAACAGTGGCAGAATTGACATTTGCAGCGGACAACAGTATATTGCTCCATTTGCGTTGGTTTGCATCATCTCTCAGAGCCTGATGAGGTAAGTGTCATGTTTCAAAACCGCAAACCTGATGCAGTGTAAACCTCTGTGGTGCCGGGAATGTGTTTCTTGTTTTTGCTGCAAGTTTAGCTATCAATGCCAGATTTTTTCACTGCGTATATTTGGGTTCACTCTTCGTGTTTTTCTTGGATAGGTAGTTTAATCATGTTTCACCCTGGATAGTTTCTTTTTGCAGATGGAGAATAACCAGACCAAAAAAAATGGGTTCCCTCCAAACCCCGGTTCGCCCACACTCAAACAACACATCCAAACAATATGATATACTTATCACCAGAGGATGAATGAACACACCAGCTATACGCAGTGATTTTGACTGTAAATTTTCAGGATTTAGGGTGTTAATTTACAGTTTATGGTTCTGGGTTTTAGGGTTTGAAGGTTTAAGGGTTTAAGGGTTTTAGGGGTTGTTGTTTTAGAAAGTAAACAGCTTTAACCCTACGCAGGGATTTGAGCATGTCAATGGATATGCGGGATTCGCCGCGGGCAAACCTAGGGTTTGCAGCGAACATGTTTTGTTGACCAAAGACTGGCCATGTGCCAGGCCGATGTGCCAGACGTGGTTACGCACACCGTCCGCCTGGCTTGTGGTGGCAACGGGTGATTCATCGAACTGAAGGAGCTAACGATTTCTTGATAGCTTGATGTGTCAAATTAAGTAAATAGAAATGTGTCATAAACCCACATGTCCAACCAGTTTCGGTTGGTAATTAACAGCCATCTCAGAAACGAATTATTATATTATATATGGAATATCCTTCACTTACCTATAGGTCACATATGCGTAATACACCACTTACCAAGTGGGTTGAATGTTTTTTTTTGTTTGTTGTTCCGCATTTGTTGGTTGAATCACCATGTGTCAACATTCACCCATCATTTCTCAATGATATCCTGATAAGTGATGGTGCTCAATCAACACTTATAACTAGTTATAATCCTTAACCTTAACAGTTCTAACCGGTTTATTCCTGATTTCACTGGTTTGTAACCCCTATTTTAAGTGATAAATAAGCATATATATATATATAACTTGTATGACCTAGCCCCATTTAAGGGAGATATAAGCATTTGTTTAACCTACCAACCAGTTGCAGGAATCATCTCATCCCATGGCCACCTGGACAGGCCTTGGTGAGTTGCCTGGGAGTCCGGAGTGACCCGTGGAACGTGTGGAACGTGGTGTGCCAAATGCTGAGGCACCTGGAGCATTGGAAAAAAGACGGGTTTACTGGTGATTGCTGGTTCAAATAGTTCCCCACCTGCCAGGTGAGGGTTGTTAGATTTCATGTCAGTTGCCTCCTCCTCCTGCCTCCTCCTCCTCCTCCTGCCTCGTCCTCCTCTCCTCCTCCTCCTCGTCCTCCTTGTCATCCTCGTCGTCCTCCTCCTCGTCGTCCTCCTCCTCATCCTCCTCGTCCAACTGCGACCCGCGATCCACAGTGTTCTCTGTCGGACCTCAACCACGACCATCCATGCTCAGTGTTCCCTGCCGGACCTCAACCACGACCATCCACGCCCAGTGTTCCCTG
>Ga0126342_10013854_pt1 | contig 14259 bp, 16 predicted proteins | sample Cyp1metagenome_FD_92528 | JGI IMG/M metagenome (GOLD analysis project Ga0126342, IMG submission 92528) | Coral microbial communities from Lord Howe Island, Old Settlement Bay, Australia - Cyphastrea 1 metagenome | ecosystem: Host-associated > Invertebrates > Cnidaria > Coral ...
CTTCTTACTCTTTCTCTTCTACTCTTCTTCCTTCTAATCTTTCTCTTCTCTCTGCCTCTTCCCTGCTCTGCTTTTCATCTGTCCATATTGTCGGAAGTTTGACTTCTAAACTTCCTTCGATAAATATATATATATGTGTGTGTGTTTATAATTATACCGCATGTGTGTTATATATATAGCAACCCCACAGTTTGCACCCAAAAATGATAGAATATGTAACATTGACATGTAGCATTAAAATTGTGGGGAAATACGGGGCGACATATGTTGGTGGTTTACATAGAAGGATGGTCGGGATGATATATGTTGCAGGTTCTGTTGGTTGTTTGGACAGGATGATGGTTTGGATGATGGTTAGGATTAGGGGAACCACATGTTGGTTCTTTACAAGGTTGATCTGCATTGTGTCCGAACCAAACATGGGCATTTCCTGTATAGGAGCTTCATGCACAGGAATTTGCTTGGCTGAATAGACTAGCTTCTTTTGGGCAGCCTGGAACCTGAACAAACACACTCATGTTTGCGAACTCAAGGGATTCAAAAGCCCGAATGCGAGAAATCAATGTAGACAGTCAGTCATTGGAAATATATATATATATATACCAACAAAATGTATTAAAATGTCCCATGCTAGTCCCAAATAGCAAGATCATTTCCCACATATGCTCCGAGGCTCCCTCTGTTCCCGCGGCCTCATTTTTGAATGGGATTGCCCCGGAAGCCCCGAGAATGGGAGCCTCTTGCCAGTTGAAGTTGTTTGCTAGAGGATTGGGAATACTTGGTTTACAATGTCTAGGCAGCCTAGGCAATTTTTTGCCTATATTCCACATTCAACTGGGCAATGCTCCCTGCTCATTGGATTGTAAGATTTTCCATAATGGTTTGCGATAATCCCCAATCTATTGAATAGATTTGAATAGTATAACAGGAGTTTAGCAGCCACAGATGCCACAGCTCGGGTAATACCAAATTTCCTGAGGCTCCCAGCAATCTCACATTGTAGGCATCAGTGGACAGCACATGGATCGAATGACCCTAGCTGCGTCATCTGTCGAAATGTTTTTCATGGGAATTTCACAGGCAAAAAACAATCCTCTTTTTGTCGTCTTACGGGAATAGAAGCAAACATGTTCAACTATAGATTATGGGAGTTTGTTTGGTGGGGAGTTTGAAACCACAAGACTGGGAAGCCTATGAAACATGGAATAGACTTCCAAACATGTTCAAAGATGGGTGCTTGAAACCATAGTACTGGGAAGCGTATGAAACTGTAAGATATACAACATTATATAAATATAACCCTCCCAAATGAACAGCTACAGTCATGACTAGATATAACCACTCTACAAACACTGTATTGCGGGCATCCTCCTCACTGAAAACGCGAAGGTCAAACCTCGCACCCGGCACGTCTTGCATCGTTCAAACACGGATTGCCGTGCCCCGGGAGATCTAGACCTCATCTCGACGCACTATTCTTCAGGCCGCAGAAGTTCTGCTGGAAGCAACGCAAGCAATGGAAATCCGAAAAGGTGTACCGTCCTGTCATGTTTGATAGAACAGAGAAGGGCTTAGATTTCCCAGAGTTTATTCTGAGACATCCAGGTAAACTCATCGCAAAACATCATCATTCCAGCTTCTCTTAATGTTTTTTGGCCTGCACGAGTAGTAGGTAGTCCATTTGCCCCAAGGTAGTTTTCTTGTTGTTTGAGGATCTAGCATGTGGATGCTTGTGGTGTGCCCCACCCCTAAAATAGCATATGTGTGGAGATTACTGTCCGAATGTATATGTAAACCAGCATGAAAACGCCTGAATTTCCAAAATTAGGGGCCTCTAGGACAAGCAAAGGCTGAGGATTTCTTCCCTTCATATTTCCAAATATATCTCCAACTAACAATCCCTCCTGGCATTACCTCTGGGAAGTTTAAGGACACCATTGCTAAGATACTCTAAAATATATTGCTGGTGTGGCCGGGCACATATTCCAAGTCACTCTAACTTCACCCATAAATTCACCACCCCTTCACTGCCCCACTAGGCCTGCGAGTCGACCCACTTGCCCAACAAACTCTCAGAGGACATGAACTCCTCACCCTTTACCGTCTCGTCAGGATGCCTTTGTGCATGGAGCACATGGGGTATGCCAGGTATGCTGGCTGCGTGCTTCGAAGACAGTTGAGGCAGATAAGAACCAACAAATCCAACGTACGAGACTTGGAGTTCTCTTCCACTGGGATCCAGTGGGTATGTGAATGGCGCGCAAAAAAAAAATGCAATACTTGGATGATCCATGTGGTGAACTGAAGAGAACTAGCCATGTTTCAAAACACACTTGCAGATGGCATACTATATGCATGGTAAAACTATATACATGGCAAAACCCCACGTGTAGTCATATGATGTCATATACTGTCATATGCATACATCATATTTGCTTTGATTGTAAGTGTAACATCTATAATCATCTATGCAGCATATGCAAATAGATGTAGGTATATATTATATATGTATACACACAGATGTACACACATATTATATATTATATATATAATAGATATACTGGGTTTTAAACCGCCATCATCGGTGTTTTAAACCGCCATCTGTTGCGGCAACATCGGAGCCCGCCGCGCCTCTCTTCAGCCACCACCCACTGTCGCCCGGGGCGGCGGGCTGCAGAGACGCCCTCACGCACTTGAGGAGGTCGATGCAGGAGATACGCTGTGATGCATTGCCAATCTTCGATTCCCGTCAAATCTCATATTTTTAGCTGGTTAGTACATTTTAATCTTTGCTAGTAAAGCTTTGATCTTTAGTGCTTTATCATACTTTAATCTTTGATAACTAGTACTTTAGTGCTCTAATCTTTGCTTTAATCTTTAGCGCTTTGATAGCAGATTAAAGCTATCTAACCAAGGTTGACCCAGAATGGACTGAGGACCGGATTCAACTTGTCGGACTGGTGTGGCTATCCAGCTCATAAAAGTTCGGAGGTGGATAAAAGCGTTGTAAAACCCAACGAAAATCCATCTAAACAGTCTAAACCTAAACATATCGTATCCATTCATTCCAACAATGATGCCTTTTCCAGCCGCAAACTCCCCCAAGTGACCCGACAATGAAGGCATGTTGTTCCTCCAAAGGGTTGGCCAAGAATTTTTCAGATTTACCCCATGAAGTTGGTCAACAAATTCAGGACACCAGGACACATAGCTGTGTGTGTGCGTGCAAATATATACACACATGGGCGCGCACATTATATATATAATCAATTATAATAAAATAAATTAAACTCTTTGATGCACATGACGCCTGGCATTCGTGCTTTCAAACGACGTTCTTTCTGATCCCATAGCCATTCCCGCCGGGGCGCGATGTTGGCCATGCTGGCCATGTTGGCCATGTTAGGTCTCGGCTTGGGAACAACAGCAACAACAACAACAACAGCAACCTCCCAAGGATCGGCAAGAAAGAAAAATATCCAAAAATTGAAGATTCTTGAAGTTACCAATTTTGAAATCAGGGATGATCGTTATGTAGCAACTAGTCAGCTGTTTCGGCAGTGGTTCGGGCACCTTCATTGATTCACCGAATGACATTATGAGACACGCTTGGACCCACAGAGGCCATGCTTCAGACACCATTTTCCTCGTGCCCAAAACTCGATGTACTATTCTGTACTCAAACCGAGCCAAGCTGCACAGGCAGCGGTTGGGGGGGAAGTTCTAACCTCAGTGTCCCACACTGCCGAAATGAATCAAAGGATTTGAGGACTTTGAAGAATGAGATCGGAAGATGATTCAGATACCCTCTGGTAATTTAACATAGCTATGGAAAATCACCATTTTTTATGGGAAAATCCACTATTTCGACTGGGCCATTTTCAATAGCTATGTTAGTTTACCAGAGGGTACATTCAGATCATTATCTTCCCGGATTTTCTCACAAACTCCCATCCCATCATCGCCACTACCGTTCGGCCATCCTTGGATCTCCTTGGCTCCTGGCATGGCATCTTCGGGACCTCAGCCGACGCCGATCCACGGTTCTTCCAGATGCCTGTGGAAAATCTGTTTGTTTTTTTTTAACATGGCTAATTTAGTGGCAATTACCAGGCATTCAATTGGAAAATGCTCATTTAGATTCATTTGAAAGTCAGAACTTTCGCGAAATTGCTACCTAAATGAATCTAAATTGCGAATTATCATCAACCTAAATAATCTAAATGGGCCATGTAATCCATGTTCCATGGCGATGCGACATGAACAATGGCCGCTGGGTGTCCCAGCATGCCGCGTCGTAAAAACCTTCACCCATGGGTGCAAAAACTGAGACCTGGCACTGAAACTGCGTGAAAAACGTCGTCAGCAACCGGAGATCATCAAAAAAAAAGGGTTGACATGGTTTATCAAACAAAAAATGCTGAACATCAACCAGGTAGGTTTTTGCTGGGTGGTAAACCCACCAAGGCTCAGCGGCTCAGCGTTTTGTTTGGTCAATGTTCTGACCCTTTTTGGCTCCATCACCTATATTTGGGGGGCATAAAGATGGGGCTATGTGGGGCTGTTCGTTGATCTTGGGAGGATGGGGAACATAAAAAAACAAAATTGGAGACAGAAATCATCCAGAAATCATCCAGAAACTCAATGGATTGTTTCAACGGCAAAAAATCGCAGAACTCCAGGGCACCTTCTGTAAAGCACATGGTAAACTGGTAAAGCCCGTGATGTCCTGTTCAAAAAACTACCAACCAATCAAGAACAAAAATATCAAAATAAGTAATCACCCTAAAATTCAGTCTAAAATGAAGAATAAACATTATAATAATAACATTCAACATCATTTAACACCATATGTTCCAGGGCAAATTCTATGATTTCCGCTTGGAGCCCCCATTGAAGAACCCGCCCCAAGTCGGGCTCGTCTTTCTCACCACTCCTTTGGCTTGGCTCGAGCAGCGGGTGATGAAAACGGTGAGACATGGCAACCAAGGGTTGGCATTCCGAAGGCTCCCACGGCAGCATTTGACTGTAGCGAATTTCTCCCAATATTGGATTGAGAGTTAGGGCTTGTGTTTTCGTATGTATCAACAAATATATTATATTATATTGTATTCTAATTATTATGTTAAATTATATAATATTAAACTATATTAAATTATACCATATCATATTATTTTAAATTCTATGATATTTTTAAAACAATATAATATTGTATTTTGTGCACAATTATATATATATAATAATAATAATAATTATTATTATTATATATTATTTATATGTATGTGTGAGTATATGTTTGTGCGTTTAATCAATACAATATTCAATAGAACCAAGGTGGAAAGATCCTTCGACGTCGACATGCTGCGCGACACCATGTGGTGATATGCCGCGACACCCAGGAACCTCCAAAATCCCTCGGCCCATCAACATTCCAGATCTTTTTCGCTATTGAAACGCCGGAAAATATTGACATAATAGTGGGATTAATAGTGATTAGTGGTGGTTAATAGTGATTGATAGTGACTCATAGTGATTTTTGTCATAATAGTGATCTGGTTGGTGGTTTCAACATGTTTCAACCAACCCCTCTGAAAAATGAATAAAAATGATGGATTTGGTCCGTTGGGATGATGACATTCCCAATATATGGAAAGTCATAAAATTCCATGGTTCCAAACCACCAACCAGTAATTATACGTACAATCAGGTGGTTTCATTTGATTTCTCATAAATTGATCATCATCATTCACCATGTTCACCGCACAATTTACGGCCCAAAATCCGTGGCGACATGTCGTATTTTGAGACAACCCTCTACCGGTCGTAGCATTTTTGGATCCAGCGAAGCGCTCTGGGCTAGATTTCAAGGGACGGATCTTCCGGCTTCAAACGTGGCTGGGAAAAATCCATGAGAAAAATCCATGGGTTTTCCCAAATCAATGGCTAAGAAACAATGGGAAAATCTGCGCCATGATTCACTGCCCCACGGACCTGACCACGGATTCGCGCCTCGGCTGGGCCCAGCCGTTCGGAAGCCAGGTGGATGTGGAAGTTCTGAAATGTGGAAATTTACCAATAGAAACATGATGGAATATACCTAGATATATAACTATAGATTTACCATAGATATACCACATTTCTAGATGTACCAAAAATGGGAAGATTTAAGATGTTCAATCTAGATATTCCAAATCAAGAATTCAAAGTGAATGAATATGGATGTTGAATAACTCTTTTTGATGTACTTTGGATGATGGATGTTGACACCTAATGTTGGAGATGGTCTCATATGATCTCATATGATCTCGAATGGATACCCTCCGGTAATCATAGCCATTAAAGCATCTGCAAAGAGGATGATTCACCAGCATTTTTAGCGGATCCTTCCATATGATTTATCCACTTAAGATAATTAAGATTGTATTGAATATAATATGGATGATTGATTTATATTTCAGTGTCATACTTGTGGCTATATGTCCCGCGGGTTAAAAAGAACACAGTGGCAAAAATAGGTTCATAATCCATTTAGTTATATAATATTATATAATTATACATCATTATACCCTATATATCCTCCCATCAAAAGTTGGGATGTTCCCAAATTTAACCTTTGGGTCTCCATGATGTTCATTCATTTTCCCATCCTCCAAAAAAAAAGGGTCATCGAGTCATCGATTCGATGGGTCATCATCATTCAAGCTTTCCAAGCTGCAAAGTTTCAGGCACATCCGGGTCTTGATCATCCGGTTCTTCTTCGTCAACCGCTTCCTGAGACGAGAATTAAACCACGCCTCAAAAAAGGTCGACCCGTCGGAGAGACGGGTCCCACCAAGCAAAAGGCAAAGATGTCATTACCCTCTGGTAAACTGTCACATAACTACGGAAAATCACCATGTTTAATGGGAAAACTCACTATTTCTATGGCAATTTTCAATAGCTATGTTAAATTACCAGAGGGTACAATATATTACAATAGGGAAGTGTCCTAAAATGGGGCTGCCCTGAAATCATCCATTCATAGATTGGCAACAGTATATGGAGGATTCCTATGGGGGTTAGGCCGTAAATAAACCATATTTTAATGTCGGGCTTCCGTTGTAAACATTGTAGACCATCCATTTTGGGTTACCCACATGGCTTAGGAAACCTCCATATTGATCTGGTTGGTGGTTTTCCCCATCTTGAAAAATATTAGTCAATGGGAAGGATTCTCCCTTATGGAAAATAAAATTCATGTTCCAAATCACCAACCAGGAAGCCCCGATTCGCCCAAGGTGTTTTTTATTCGGGGTGGGCCTTGGGTGAGGGGAAGCCGCGAAACTTGAAACAGGACGGGGATTCAGTTGAATGACTGGCTTCAAGCTATCTGAAAATGGCATCAGATGTGAATTGTGATGAATTGTGATGAATTCTGTCGGAATTATCATCCCAACCATGAAGCAATTTGCCATTGATTTGCGTTACATCTTTGAAACCAGATATAGAGGATATCACAGGCACTTGGAAGTTTTTCACAAAAAAAATGAGCGCCGCTTTGTAGGTGCTGTTCGTCTCACTGGCATAGATGGAATCTTTATATGATTTGATTTTATCCAATAGCACTTTTGGATACTTTTGGCAAGAATGCCAGATGATGCCAGATGTGAAATCACCAAGAAATTGGAAGATCATGGAAGATTGCCATATTTCCCTCTGCTAAACATACAAAAAGCTATTGAAAATGGCCCAGTCGAAATAGTGGATTTACCCATTAAAAATGGTGATTTTCCATAGCTATGTTAAATTACCAGAGGGTAAGCTCGCAGGAACACTTTCCAGGCTTCCGTCTCATCGCCATCCTTGGGTGTGTGCTCCCCATCCCAGCTGAAGTCTCCTGTGACGCCAACGTTTTAGATGCCGGGCTTCCAGAGATTCCAACGTTTTAACAGTTGCAAAACCTGGAAATTTAAAAAATAGATGTCAGGATGTGTCAAAAACCTGGAAATTGGAACATATATGTCAAGGTCATCTAGTTGCCTACTGCAAATTGCTTTCCAAGTATTGGATGGAGGTTTCAACCAATGTTGGTAATGTGGAACCTGAGAAGTTATTCTCTCTGGGAGGGAAGCTATCACTTTCCCGGAAAAGTCAACCAGAAAAAACATGGAAAAACCATGTTTCCAGTTGAACCCGGCCTGAACCGTGGAAATCAAACATGGCTTGCCGGAAAGCCATACGACCATTGAGTTCGATGATTTCCCCAGCGAAATCATCGTCATTTCGTTCGGCAATCTCCCAGCTAGTCATGTTTGAAACTCATTGAGGTTGTCAGCCAGATATGCATAGCTTTAGAAATATAGAAGTTAGAGCTATTTCTTTCAACCAGTTTTTCAGGTCACAAATAAATGACATGTCATGTCAGATGTTCCCCTCCCTAAGGTACGTCCCACAACGGCATCGCGTCCCACGCATCGCGAACCTTCGAAGTCCAGATCGTTATCCAGGCTATTCCTGGGAAACTGATGGACTCATCGGATGGGGAAGACCCCCTTACCCGGCCTGGTAAACGTTTACAGTTTGTGAACTGGAAAATCACTACGATTTTTGGATGGGAAAAATATGGAAAAATCTACTATTTCGACTGGGCCATGGCTTCAAATATATTCAAGTTCGCAAACTGACTGGTAGTTTACCAGAGGGTAAGCCTTAAATGATCTGAAAATATCGGGGGTTCCTGTGGATTTTGCCCAACGATTTCCGGGATATAGGCTTGTAATGGTGTGTAGGGTGTCGTGCAAAGAAATTCCAGATGGGAAGAATTCTGGGATAGGTGGCGATTTCAGGAAATACCCAACTAAAGGCATCAGACCTTTAGCTGAAATATGTTGGAAATGGGTTACTTCTGCTAACCATTGCTGGGCTGGACTTTCACAAACCTGCAAGAAACACATGCAGGATTTGCAGTTTGCACATGTTTCTACCTACCATCAAATGCTTACACGTCGAACCAAAATCAACATGCAAGCGATTCATAGAGAATTGCCAATCCAGCAGCACGCTGAATTTCATCTTGACCAAGCGGGACTTGAGGGTTGAACTTTGGGACGGTCCAATCTAATACTGGTTGGTGGTATACCTACCCCCTGTTGGGATGATGACATTCCCAACATATGGAAAGTCATAAAATTCATGTTCCAAACCACCAACCAGAATAATATGTTTAAATGACTTGGTGGCTCCATCGTAAGTAGGCTTTAGAACCCCAGGAGAACCACCCACAAGGCTTACACCAGCACCTCCCGACGCACAGTTGCTGTCCAGGAAGCTGGATTTCGGTCCGAATCTGCTGCACCTTTTCATCGAGTTCGTCGTAAAGCTCCATGAAGCATCGCTTGATGAGCGAGTTGGTGACACCTCACGTGGGTGGCTGAGCCAACTGCACAAAAATCAATAGGAGATCATCAATAAGCAGTAATTAGTGATTATCCGTCTCATCTTTATCAAGTGCCAATGAAAAATTAGCACAGACACATCGTTGAAGAATCGGAAGGCACATACTCTGCGAAAGTCAAGATAGAAACTCAAATGTGGGGTGCCAACTCAACAATGTACGAGAGAGTGCCAAAGCCGAGACGTGCTTTGGAGAGTTCCAGCAATTAATATAATTAATTCACCATAGCAAATAAGGGTCCCAACAGAGGCTGCTCATGGATATTCATCCCTCGATCTGCATAGCCCCGGTGCTTTGACCCATCCAAAAATCCATCGTCAAGATGCGAAATTGTTCCTTGCAATCTTTCACCGTCGCGGGGTTTGAGCCTCCGTGGGGCAAACGAACGTTTTGGGACCCTTCTTCTTGCAGCTGTGCCATTGCCAGTTTTATAAGTTGTATATATATATACATACATATATAGAAATTTATATATATATATATATATTATATTATATATATATACCTTGATCTTCAAACGAGCATTAGTTTCTGGTTGTTTGCTTGTTCGTATATGTTTTTGGCAAATCGAGCGCATTTTTCCATCACGAGCAGAAATTTGCCAAACGAGCACTTCTTGAGTTTTCACTGCCTGTCGCTGATTCAAAAAAAACAGACCGCACAACGAGCGCAATTTCCCGCAAACGAGCGCACAGTTGAAAAGTGGTTCTTGTCAAATCTAGCTGTACCTCGAGCAGAAATTGGTAAGACGAGCAGATTTGGGTCCCTCGAGCAGAAATTTGCTCGAGCAGAAATTAGTGTACTTTTGAAGCTCCAGGTATATTATATATATATTATATTATATTATATTATATTGTATTATATTATATTATATTATATTATATATATACATTTATATACGAGTTGCATTATAACTGGGGTCTGGGATCATAAATGATTAATGTTCCTAGCTGGCGCTATCCACCAGCGAAATGCTGTGTCATCCATCACTGCAGGAAGGCCTCGTATTCTTCTGTGAGACTGTAGGTTTGATACTTCCGAGTATGGTTAATGATATGGAAAATGATAGTAGGTTTGGTATCACTGTTGTTGAATTTGTTTAGCAATTTAAATTTCCTCAATTCGCTCTTGACTTCTGCATCGTTTGATATCGTTTGTATATATTGCCCTGACGAATTCGGCGCATGTTTGGTCTGGAAAGGTGGTGACGCCACGCCTCGCATGCCCAGGACCATGTTCACCAGTTCGGTGAAGGTGATTTTCTGCGTACTCTTCGCCGCATCCTGTGGGTTTCACCGTTCACCAGGATCAAAAATCATGGAAAGACGCGCAAGAAAGGGGATGACATGCATGCAACCAACCACCAAAAATATGAACGTCAAAAAACTGCGTGTTGATTTTACATATATGTTTTTGGAACAAAATCATCGAACACATCTCAACATATCTCATCCAACTATAGCTGCTATCTATCCTCCGATCCCCTCGCCGGATCCTCCCAGACCAGGTCCAACATCTCGGCCAAGACGTCCACGTTGACGCCTGCCTCGTGCATCACCCGGACGATGCCGGGCTCCAACACCAACCTTGAGACGGGCAAGCGAGGGGAGGGCTGGAGCGCTGGGGATGATTGGTTAATGGGAAGATATCTCTGGAATTATATAGTTATGGGTATATATATATATATATATTTTTTCAAAAAACTGGGAATAACTAGGGGATATTATCCCAATAATGATTCTCTCAAAATATTCCCAGTATATTCCCATTAGACTAATAATGCTATCATGGGAATATATTGAGAATATATTGGGATAACTAGCATTAGGAGTCTAATGGGGATTGTATAAATTATATATAGTGGGGATACAATGGGATTCATCATGGAAATATACTTGGGTATAATTGGGATAATCATTAGCATAACAGGAATATCATGGGAATATATTGGCATCATTAAAAATGCGATTAATCATGATTAAAAAATTGTTATTAAATGGGATTGCATAATGGGAATATCATGGGATTTCAAACCCACTAGATCCCACTAGTCACTAATTTTGAATAATGATTAATGGGATAGTTGGCATGATACTTGGGATTATAGTTATGATGGGAAGATGCTTAAGCGTTATATGTTGTGATGTTCAAATTGATAATAATGACAAATGAGCCATGTTCTACATGTCTTACATCCTGGCACCAAATAAGGAAATGCTTACGCCATTACGTTTTGCTTACGCGCGCACAGGTTTTGCTTACGCTCATATCTTGTCTTACACGGAGGGGAGGGGGCAAGGGAAAAAAACGAAGCGGAGCCCGGTAAAAGCAACGCGCCCATTTTTTTCCACCGTCACAGTGTGAGCTGCAGGGCGCAGGCACCTGGAGCTAGCAGAGGAACTCAAATAAGATACGCAATCGTGCAGGGGATGTAAAAAAGTAAACAAGGTAGAAGAAGAAAGAAACGAACGAAAGATTAGGGGGGCGGTGAGGACAGTCAGAAAGAACGAAAATGGTGCAGCATGTATGGTTGCAAAAGAAGAAACAATAGCAAGCACAACTAACGTGTATCATGTAATGGAAGTAGTGGAGACGAAACGAAAAGCGTAGAGACCTCGGAGAGGAAAGTACGGCAGCAAGAACAATAGACAAGCCAAGGAAAATTAAAAATCGGCCAGCGAGGCTGGTAGCCGGCGGCGGTGCAGCGCAGGAGCCTGCGTGAATGCTGAATGTAACACCAGAAAAAAAGATACAAATCGAGCGGAAAGAAGAAACCTATTGGAAAACTGAAATCAACCGCGGTCCATAATCCACGTCAGAGATCCGTGGAGCCGCAGACGTCTTCCGATGCAGCCCGTGTCGTCAACCATGTTGAACCCCATTGCGAAGGCACGTGACAACCAAAACTGGAGGAGGAGGAGGAGGATGAGGATGAGGACGATGAGGATGATGAGGATGATGAGGATGATGAGGATGATGAGGATGATGATGATGATGAGGATGATGAGGATGATGATGATGAGGATGATGAGGATGATGAGGTGGAGGGAGGAGGGAGGAGGGAGGAGGGAGGAGGAGGAGGAGGACCCAGGGCCTCAACCGCCACAAGGTATTCTCAATGATGTCTGCGATTTTGGATACGTGCTGGAACGGCAGGGCCTCAGTCCAGCGGACGTAATTTGCACCAGGACCTTTTTCCACCAAGTTGTCGTCCGCATCGAGGTAGCCCCCGCCCACCGGGAACCCGCAATCAGCCAGGCTGTGGCGCAGGGAGCATGTTCGGACATGAAGCTCACTGGCTGCCGAGTCAGGAGAGGCGACCTTGAGCTTGAGCTTCAACGGGCGTGAGGGAGGGGGCAAATCCCTCACGGTCATGGATGGGAGCTCGCAGGCGGACATGGTGAGAGAGAAATCCGGAAGGTTTGTGTCCTGGAAGTCGGCGGTGAGATCGTATGGCGTGTGGACAAGCAAGGAACAAGAAAGAGAAAGAATACCAGGCCTTCTGTCAGTAACCATACCAACCACCTTTTTCCATATCCAGTTTCCCGCATCTGGCTGTGCAACTCACTTGCCATCCTCCCACTGCTTTTGCCACTTTCCTTCTTTGCTTGCTTTGCATCATCCTGCTCTTCCTCTTTCCCAACTAATACTACTATAATCATCCTCCTCATCCTCGCCGTCGTCCTCATAATGGGTTTCTTTTTGTCCAAAAGGATCATCTTCACCATCTCCTTCACCATCATCCTCACCATCATCTTCATCTTGATCATCGTCAGCCCCATCGTACCGTCATCATCTTGAACGTCCTCATAACCGTTTTCGTCGTCGTCCTCCTCCTCCTCCTCGTCCTCACCATTCTCCTCATCATCATCATCATCCTCCTCCTCCTCCTGGCAGCATTCCGCCGGAATTTCTTCCACCGTGCTTCCAGGTCGTCTGATCCCATAGTTTGCTCTGAGGCGATCCTCCCAACACTCCTGCACACTTCTCCTGCTTCCCCTTCGAAAATGTTGCTGCGGCTTGCCTGCCTTCACCCTTCTGTCCGACCAGCTGGCTTTCCTTCCCTTCCTTTGCCAGGACCTCGCGCTGATCCACTGCTCCTCCTGTCCAAGCTCGTCCCTTGCACCTGGGCTGCACCTATGCCACTTGCTTTTCCTTTCTTTCCTCGTCCCCTCCTCCCCTCATGTTTCGCTCTTCGTTCTCACTTTCGTTTCCTCTCCTTTCCTGCGTCGCTGCTTTGCTCCCTTCTTCCTTTTCGCGCCCCACCCTCCAACCACCACCTCCTGCCTCTGTCCTACCTCTTTCCTCCTCCTACGCAACTTACCCTCCTCCTGCACCTCCCCGTCATCATCCCCTGATTTCCACCGCGCCTTCAATTTTCACTGTCAACCTTGCTTCGTTCTGCCTTTGCATCCCCCGTAATTATTTGCCCTTCTTAGACGTCTTAGACGCTCTCCTGCCTAACACCCCCCCGCGACCACCCACCCATTTCATCCCTTTGTACATTCCTTCCACACTAGCGCCGCCACTTTCAGGTCCACACCAATCTCGGTACACCTCATTGTTCCGCAACAGCGGCGCAGCCCATACTACCGTGGTCGCTGCAAAGGTAGGAGCCTCAAGCCGCCCGACGAGATAGTTCTCGAGGAGCGTGGGAGCTTGAATAGCTCCCAGCTCGCCGCCGCCTGCATACTTGGTGGTCGGTTTTGGTTTACAGCACTTGCAAGTAACTTGTAACCTAGTTGTAAGGTAGTTACAACCCTAGTGTATCTAAGCTAAGTAAGCTAAGTTTGTATCTTATTTTACGGTAGTTGTAAGTAGTTACC
>Ga0126342_10013855_pt1 | contig 14258 bp, 11 predicted proteins | sample Cyp1metagenome_FD_92528 | JGI IMG/M metagenome (GOLD analysis project Ga0126342, IMG submission 92528) | Coral microbial communities from Lord Howe Island, Old Settlement Bay, Australia - Cyphastrea 1 metagenome | ecosystem: Host-associated > Invertebrates > Cnidaria > Coral ...
GTGCCCAACGGGCCCAAAATCTACCTAATTCCTTTTCCCCAGGCCGCACAACGGTACCGGATGCTATGTTAATGAGTCGGTGCCAGAGCTGATTTATGCTTTGTTAGATTTCATGGGTGTATATCAATAATATATCAATAATATATCAATAATATATCAATAATATATCAATACTATATCAATAATATATCAATAATATATCAGTAATATATCAATAATATATCAATGATATATCAATAATATATCAATACATCACTATATATATATATATACATAGATGAAGACATTCAATGGGTGTACACTAGGAAAACCAAACAAACATGTCCATTGGCTTTGTCCGGAAATGTGGTATATATATATATATATATATCCTGAATCCAATTTGTTGAAGACTTAATTTTCCCTTTCACAGATCAAATCTGTTCATTTTGGGTCCCAAACCTATTCTCAATTGATTTGAACCTCGATGAACAAGCCTGGGGTTTATTTTGGATGTTTAACTCCCGCGCTAATGTGGAACAGAGGCTTCAGAACGAAAGGTCAAAACCAGCAATGAGAAAATGTTCTCTTCAAAATTGGAATAATTAGATATGGATATGGTTCTGTCTGAAATAGGGTGACCCAATTTCACGGTTTATCATCAATTTCCAATGAAATTCTTATTCTATTGGTATTTCCAATTTCACACACACACACTGTGCTGAACACACGCACACACACACACTGATACGTTAAAATTCGAATCACCCGTCATTTTCGGATGGCAGGTGCCCTATCGCGTGCCCTTCGAAAAGACCCATTGGGATGAGGACGACCGGTCACGCCGCAGATGCACCATGACTTGGGGTGATGGCCGGTGAATCCCACATATGAGCTATGGTCAATACTCATGGTTAATAATCATTAATAGGGGCTAGTCATCCAATGGTTCATATGGATTTATAATAACCATTGCTGGTTTGCTGATGATCTGCACATGGTGGCTTTTCGTCTGAATTTGCTGGTGGGCAAATGCTTAACTTGCAAAACAAATTTGGCATTCCATTTCGATGGGAATGCACATCCAGGATGGCAATTGGGATGCGCATCCGGGAATCAGAGGTTGAATACATTGATATATGAATATATAAATAAATAAGTAAATAGATAAATAAAGAAAATAAATAGATAGATAAAAACACAGTCAATATTTTTGAAGTTATATGGTACGAAAATGTTGAATCCCGAAATTGGTGTAAATTTCAAGTCAAATTCACAGGAAAACCGACATATTTTGGGTTCTCAAAAAAATCCACTCCTATACACTAGGTTTGAATCACTCAAAATCATTCAACACACGCGTTTTTCTTTCGGGGTTCCAGAAATAAAGATCAAACACGAGAAAATGCCACAACAATTTTGGAAAACACAAAACAACATCAGTTTTTTTTTTAAACAAAAAAACTCATTTTTCCCAGCTCGAGAAAGACTAGCCACGCCGTTTTTTCACCGCGGCCGTGCAGGAGAGCCGTTGCTTCACTGCAGAGGTGGACTACTTGCGCCACTATGGGTCCACCTGGCAAGGGGTGGCCACAGTCACCTACAGGTGGAAACTGAAAAAATGGCGTTTGGCTGGGCTGGGCTACCCATGGGGCCAGTCACCCTCTGGTTATTTCACATAGCCATGGTATAGATGGCCCATAGAAATAGATGGTTTACCTATTAAAAATGGGTGGATTTTCCATGGCTATGTTAAATAACTAGATGGTATCATCCATTGAAAAATCGATGGGATTTTCCATTCACCAAGCACCAAAGACTAGTCACTAACCATTACTAACCACCATTCACCATCCAGTGAGGTCCCGTTTTGAAAAACCTTGGAGGATGGTCTTCGACCCCGAGTTCCTGTACATCCAGTCCGGCTCGGTGAAGTGTCTGAACCCCGCCGCCGGCACTGCCCCGGCGCCGGTGGCTGAGGAGAAGCACTTCGGTAAGGCGCGGATCCACGGGCGGGGGGATGTATCCCTTGGCTTCAACGAAGCTTTGAACGTACGATTTTTCAGGACTGAAACCCTACTAAAACCCATGGTTTCCTGAATGTTTCAGGACTACAACCTACTTAAACCCATGGTTTCCTGAATGTTAACAACATGAAACAACTCCATTTGATCATACTTGATTCCCCCAAGTTCCTTTGATCCACTCTAATCATGTGGCCAACCCCAAACCATACACAAACATCACAAACCATACCCTTTTAGCACCATATACATCCATTCACCAAATTTTGCCATTTAGATCATTTAGATCCAATTAATTAAGGGTAGTATCAAAAAACACACATACCCAAAAAGAGGTCTCTATTTTGATTTTTCATATTAGTTGAGTCATTGGGGTTGGTCACAGGCAGATGAATTCTGAGGTAGATTGGTGCTTTTACTTCACTCAAAGTGTTGGTCACCAAACATTCAACTGTTGCTATGTAGCGATAGATGCACGTGGTTGGGGATTCTGGCAATCAGAATCTTGGTTTGCTTCCGTTCCCATCACAATAGTTGGTGAATGTTGGTGACATTTCTCGCTTGGAAAGAATTCCCTACAATGTTCCTCGATGTATTGCGATGTTGAAATCTGCATATCTTTTTTTTTGCCAGCGACACAAAAAACTCTTAATGTCAACCCTAGATTAATAAACCCCAAACGGCTGTTTAATTGGGAAGGTACCATAAAAAAGTATCAAATTATCAAATCATGACTATTGGGGGAATCCCCCCCTAATAAACCATGGTTAGTTGATTCGGTGTTGACATTAGTCTTAGTGATACCCATGATGCTCGCGTACCCAGCACCAAGGATTTGGTCTACATTAACGCCGATGCCGGGCGGTACCTCCGTAGTCAGGCGGATCCAGCAGTCAGGAAGGTTTTGAAAAATAGTAAGTAACGTTAGTAAAGTTTATTCATTGCTAGCAATATTTTAGGTTTATATTATATATATTCAAGAAACTACCCATATAGATCGGTGGCTTGTACCAGCCACAAAAATGGCAAAAACATGGGGGATGTTTACTCCAAAAAATTTGGATGACCAACAACAACAAAATTGGATGACCAACAACATCTCGTAGGCGCCATTTTTTTGGGTGTCACAACGGGGGACTTTGGAAGCTTTACAAACGCTCTCGTGGCACGTTTCGATGAAGGAATGGATCCTGGATCCAGCCTTAGATGGGATGATTGGGATGGGTTATTCCTGTAGATCCCAGATGAAAACCGAAACCTTCAACCAGCCTCGATGTTTCCAGACAGTCGAATTTCAAGCATCCAATAATTTTTTTCAAGCTTTGTGACCTTTGAACTCATTTCCTCCTGACAGGTTTTGATTTTTGGATTCCATGTCACATTTTTTCGGCGAAGAGAAGGTCCCATGTCTTGAAGGTTCTTATCCGAAATTACCCTCTGGTAAACTAACATAACTATGGAAAATCACCATTTTTTATGGGTAAATCCACTATAAATGGCCATTTTCAATAGCTACGTTAAATTACCAGAGGGTATATTTTAGGACCACGATCATCCAGAAGTTTGATCAGAATTTCGGCTTCCTTGAAATTCGCAAAGAATGTAGACTGCCACAGGTCAAAATGGCCCCAAAAATATGACGAACATTGGAGGTTTCACAGCAAGTTTTAAACCACCAAAGTTGGAACACACAACCATATCCAGATGACGATGACGATTATATAAATCCAGCAACGACTTCCACAAACTCCCCGAGTTTCTGAGTGATGCAGCGATTCTCGACCTTCGGCCAGGCAGACAATGGGCGCAAGCCCACACTGCAAAACGTCTCACCGCAGATTCAAAGATCTCTGCAAGAAGCGTTGGATGCTGCCAATAAGCGAAATGACAGGTAAAATTTGCTGAGTCTTTGGCTGCCCCCCAAAAAATTGGAGCTGTTTGAAGTGCAATGGTTGGAAGTTGTGGGCGTAGATTTGTGAAGATTGTGGATAGCAATAGTCTAATACATTCTAATACTATGCAAATCCCAAGTGCATCCAAGTGCTCAGAAACTGTTTGGATTCCCATGGGGTGATGGTGGATCCTTGAGCCATCAATCCACGGAAGGGCATCCCATGGGAGGTTTTGAGCACTTCCCATATGCAGCGGGATAATCTCCACTACTTGTGAGGACAAGACCAGTCATGGGTTGAAAATGGGGTACCCAAACGCGCCACCGGTAGCCCGATTCATCCACTGATGAATCACACATTTCCGTATCATTCATATTTATGAATCATTATCATCACTTTTCCTACAAAGTTGGAGGGTATGCCCCATTTTCAGAGACACACACACACATGTGCATACATATACAAAAATATATGTAGCTTGCCTTCATTGTAAGGACTCTTCTTTACAGGGTTACGGATGGAAGGCCCCAAAGGTTCGAAAAACGACCTTAGTTATCGCTGGATTGGATCACCGGGGAACTGAGCCTCACAAAATCGTGGATTTAACATGATTTACCCTCTGGTAAACTAACATAACTATGGAAAATCACCATTTTTAATGGGTAAATCCACTATAAATGGCAATTTTCAATAGCTACGTTAAATTACCAGAGGGTAACCATGAAACATGATTTTTTTGCGGCGCGATTTCACCCCATTGATTCCTGAAAGTAGGCGAAGACGAAGATGAGCCAGAACCGTTCCTACAGCTGGCGCCGGCATGTTTGATCGCCGGATGCTGGATGCCCTCCGGTAATCAAGTTCGCAACCTGAAAATTCCACCATTTATCGATGAATATCCCATCAAAAGCTCCTAGGTTCATTGGACATGTCCCGTTAAAACCATCCATTTTTCGTGGATTACCTTCTGGTAAACTATATAACATAGCTATTGAAAATGGCCATTGAAATAGTTGATTTACCTATTGAAAATAGTGATTTTCCATCGTTTTTTGTAGGTTTACCAGAGGGTATCCCATTCACATCCGACGCCAGGCTTGGAGCTGCCGTGGCACCGTTCGGACACCTGGAGAAACCATGGCTGAAGACGTGCCACCTTTGCTGGGGATCTATAGTAAAATGACCTAAATTGAAGAAGACGATGCAGGGTATCCATTTTTTCCATTCGATGAGACAACCGAGGAAAGACCCAGACTCACAGCCTGTGGTCGTTGTTTTTCCCCCTTCATTTGTAGGAAGATGCTTGTAAGTCAAATTCAGATTTCTTTCACATATTATATATATTATATTCATATTTTCTCAGCTTTGAACACTTCTACTCTACGTATTACAATCTCCGAGTGATCTCTTTTGCGAATTTCGCTCAGCAGGATCAGCAGGTCCGTTGATGCCTTCCCATAAAATACTTGCGTGACTGATGTTTTTGTCATGTTTTCTGACAAGTTTGTATTATCATCATTATAGTTATCATCATGGCTATTGTTATCGCTGTTATTATATTATATATATATATATATCTTATATCTTATATATATATATATACACATTATATCCCATTGTTCCTATCATTTTTGTGTGATGGTATATTATTACTATTCCTATAACCATCATTCCATTATTCTTGTAATTATCATTCTTACTACTATCAGCTATCAGTATAGTTTTTCGTATCATTTTCTCCAGATGCAGAAACTCTGCGTTTCTGAACCGGATCTGGCGATTGATTTAGGCCCGACGCGGAGAGTGATGACGAAGATCAGGAGGGCTTGGCCATCCCATGCTTGGGCCCAGGGCTATTAATGGATATACCGATGGTAATAAGACCTATAAGTATCTAGAAGTTGGATTGCATTCCTTATAACAATGATTATCCACTAAAAAACCTGGAACTGCAACGCCAAGTGCTAGTTCCAGGTTAGGACCTTTTCTTTTTTGACCCACAGAAATGGCTTGTTGAAAACAAAAACAGCTAACCAATGGTCCTGACTTGACGGGTCAGGACTGAAGTGAGAATGACTTTAAGGGTCAAACTTAAGCTATATAGTTTGATTTGTTAGCATTCAAACAAAACACGTTTGGGTTCATCAAACTCTGTGGGCTTCGCGTGCCCTAAAGGTTGACTTAATATATCTCGCAAAACTTACAGCTCTTCTGCTTGTTTTTTTTTTTTAATTTTTTTATGTGAACTATATACTTGTTGCGGGGGGCTGACCCGGAACCAGATGGGTCTATCATATTTTTCAATGGAGCGGTTTCCAACTTTTTTGGTGAGTGAACATCAGTCCTTTGGTTGATTGTTGGTCAGCACAATGTCTTGAATTGATTATGTACTTGTGTACATGCCATATATATGTATATATATACACTGTATGTACATGCCCAGAAGCATGTCCGCTGTTTGGCTGGAGATCGTTCCAATTCTTTTTGGTTCGATGTATTTCTTCTTCATGGGTGAAAGATGAAGATGGATGAACATTGATTGCATCTTCGCTGATCCAAGCACTTGTCTGGAGCGTCCACCCATCGGAAGGGACAACACATATGGCTATAAAATTGAGTTTCATCAAATCCTTCCCGTAGACTTGGGTTAGAATTCAACTAGCCTACAGAATGAACCATACCTTTGAAATTGGACTACCTTTAGAATTGTGTTCAAGCCATAGTTACCCAGCCGCGATGAGTCGTTCCCCATGCAGTTCTAGCTCAAAACATATCAAAGGTTTAGAATTATCAGTGCCCATTTCTATCAAGTTTTGGAGAGGTTTGCATCCCATTTGCTTGATGGCTCCAAAACTAGAAATCAACCCAAAGGCATAGGATGCTTATGGATGGTTACAGTATCACAGTATGTTATAAAATGTTTTTGGAGAACCATCCCGCATGCCCGCCACTGTCTTTAGCACAGGAGGTGGTCCCAATTGCTGGGGCCCTGGCAGGTTGGAGACAGACTATTCTGTCAACATGTTTGGATCAATCCCATGACTATAGCACAGTGGTACCCTCTGGTAAACCTACAAAAAAGCTATGGAAAGATCCACCATTTTCAATGGGTAAATCCACTATTTCAATGGCCATGTTCAATAGCAAACTGTTAAATTACCAGAGGGTAAATGAATAGTGAAATCCCAAATTTAAAAACTCCAGGCTTGAGGACCCTGAGTCATATTCAGCCACTGGAGTTTCACGACGTAGTGACCAACATTCGGAATTGCATGGCATTGACTTCACTTCAACATGGGAAGGGAGCCATGAAACCGCGGCTCGTTTCATCCTGCTTTTGTTCTTCATCCTTTTTCTCAAGTACCCTTTTGGGAATCAGGGATGGCCATGACAAATCACCCCCATTTTGTTCGATGATGTTCCCACTAAAATTAACATCCCATTTATATGTTCTTCCCATATATATATATGTAATTATATATATACAGCATTTCCAGTTTGCCATGTTTGTGCTTGCCCACTGAGGCTGGAGCCAATGAGTCCGGAGTCCCAATCTTCGGCCTGTGGATCAACCTTCAGTGGTCTTGAAATGGAACGCTGGTGCTGGGATCAGCCCATCTGAGGCCCGACGTTCTGACCTCCAGAGACGATTCGGCTGGCAGCAGCTCGGTTGAACAACAGCCAAAGCCATCTCCGCCGCTGGTGATGTGGCCGTGAAAATGGGAGAATACCAATGAATTGGCCATAAAATATGAGGAGTATTTCATTAACGATCATTTGATTTGTCAGATCACCATGGATCAACCAACAGAACATTGGGATATTTTTTGACGAGGACACAGATAGAAGTGCAACCAAAGAATTATGTTTGTTGCACGTTGGTTCAGATTTCACTGCTCGAACCTTGCCATGTGTCACTAAGAAATCAAAATCTAAACTCGCGAAAGATGGGTAGAGAAACATGCGGATGGACCCATAAGAGAAAAGGGCGTTTCACACATTCCAATGAGCAAAGATCACGCGAAGCTTTAGGTTGCTCCAAGCTTTTTCCTGCTTGATGGCATCCCGGGGCCCAGGTGCACAGAGGGCTGATGCGGAAGCAGCGCTCAAGGTGCGGGCCCTTTGGAAAATCCATGAACATCCCCGAACTAGATGGATCTGATGGATGTTTCTTGACAAATTCATGTAGAACTGCGGGAGATTCTGGTGACCCTATGGAATTGGGGAAACACATTCCATTTGTTCAGGTCTGAATTGTTTTTTCAGGGCTCAAAATGATCAACCACCTATTTTGGAGGAATCAAAAGACATGGCTTGAATTCAAACTCAAAGAAGCAACTTTTGGGTTCCATTGGTCCCCAAAAATGCCTCGCCGTCATCTGAAAAGATCCATCTGTTTGCATCAGGCGGCAGCTGCCTTGGCTCGGAAGACCCAGATGTCCAGGGGCCCCCACGGGTAATATCCTCCCGCAACATGAATGGGAAGTCCCCGAACTAATGGGAAAATCACCGAAGCCAAAAGGGGGATTTTCCATTGCCATGTTTTATTACTCAGGGGTAAGTACGATTTCCAGATGTTCAGTATAGTTTTCTGATCTTTCTTCGGTATATTGCCCTTTTCCCGCTGACCGGTTGAGTAATGAAGAGGTACAGCAACCTTCAAGAATCCATATATAAGTGTATCATGGCAAATGCTATACCAAACGGACTCCTCTAGTTCTCCCAAAAGGATATCTTCGTTTAACCTCAATTGCATGGTTATGCCCCTCAGAGGTGTTCCACCCCAGCGGATGGGGAACAAGCTTTGAGATTTGGAACCCCGAAACTTCAACCTGGAAGGCAAATACGGCTTTGTCGTCATCATTTTCGCTTTTAAATGGCCATTTGGGGAGTATACCTCAGAATACCTCATTTTCAGACCCATATATATATATATATATATCTATATCTATATATATATATATTGACACCTCTTGTGGGTCGATGTCTATCTCTAACCTTTCGGCTCAAGACGACACGTCCGAGAGCGGCAGCGCCTTTCGGTGGCGCGCCGGCGCGCTCGAGGTTGGGTCCAGTGCTTGGTTGTGTCAACATTCATGTCATGGCAACATCGGGCCTACAAGGTGCTTGAAGCATTTTACATCACAGATTGGTGACATCACCGAGATTTAGCCCTAGTCATAGTCACAGCCGATTCGAGCTGGCCCCGGAAATGATGGGTTTTACACGGAGAGCAACCACGACTGCCAACCTCAACCACGTGCTGGATCAACATTGATCCCAGAAGACTAAAGATGCTACCCTTTTTGTCAATGACTAAGAGGTGGCGAACTGGAAGCCATGGCCCACGAACAGTTCGATGATTTACAGCCTGCATGTTGTCTTGAACCTTCCAATGAGTCAACTTATCAGCCAAATGAGTTTGTCTGAAAAATAGGCTACCCCTAGAATTGATGGATATTGATGGCTTAGAAACTCATTTTCCCATATTTTCCCTATTGAGTGGATATATCTAGTGGTACCCCGTTTTCAGACACACCCAAATCGAGCAATAGCATTTTCAGTACGAAATCATTGAATTTCCGGGGTCGTCCAAAAAACCTGAGCCTATAGCCCCTTAATTTTTGGGCAAAGTTCCAGTTCTTATCAATCTCTACTATAGTAAAGCCTTTTTTTCCGCCAATTTACATGGGGTAAATCTCGTTTCGTTTCCGATTTCTACGGGTTTTTTTCCCATGGTAAATCCTCCTGAATTTTTCGTAGAGGATCGCCTTGCCGCGGCTTCATCCGCAGGACGCGATGGAGGAGCTCACAGGTCCTTTTCAGGAAATTACCCTCTGGTTATGTCAAAATAGCTATTGAAAATGGCCAGTATGGTGAATTTTCCCATAAAAAATGGTGATTTTCCATAGTTATGTTAGTTTACCAGAGGGTACCAGGAATCAGGATGAAGAACCAACCATCAAAGGGGATTTCACATGATTTAACCAACAAAAATACGATGGTTTGAATGGTTGAAGCAGCAAATATATGGAACACATATATTTAGCCCACAATCTAACGGAATGTGGAAACATCATGATAAAAAAGATGATATCATGGATACACAATGAATTACGTAGGGATGACAGTATTGGTATATGAAGGGCTTTTTATCGACCAACAACCATCCATGCGAACCTGAAGCTGCTATCAGCGGGTCGGTCACCTCCCCCATGGGGAGGGGTGCTTTTCCATCCTCATGATCTCATGGTGATAATTTGTGTACTCAAATACGCATGTTTTGGACAACACTTTCAATGCAGATTTTGCCATGAAAACTTGGAATGAACTGACATAATGTTGACCCAGGATTGCTAAACCCATGGTTTACTGAATGCAGGGGTACCAAATTTACTGTCATGGGTGCAATTTACCACTATTTTGGGGAACCCCTAATTAGTCAACTGGTGGTTGCATATCAATGTGGGGTTGACATTCATGGGTAACCCACAATAATGGGGGGAAAAGAACCAATATGGGAAACTTGGTAATGGAATCAGCAAGCCATAGGGATGTACTCAGCAAAAAGTTGGCATTTACTCCGAAAATCAACTTCCTGTTCCGATTTTTTTGTAAAGTTTAAACCAGATGTTCAGTATTTATTATTTTCGTCATTGTTCCATAGTTTTCCATTTCAATATTTTTCTCATCGTTTTCAAGATGTATTTCCTTTTGTTCCCATCTTTTCCCCAGTTTTTCTCATCTTTCGCCATCTTTTCCCTCATATTTTCCCAGCTTTTCCTTTTTTTTTGGGCATTTTTTTCCAATCTTTTCGCACTCTTTTCCCAAGGCCAAGTTTCCACCGAACTGCACCGAACGCCGCCAGATGTGGTCCGCCTGCGGCAGAAAATGGATCCCGAGCTCCATGTGCGGGAAGAATGCCGCTGGGTTTGGAAATTTCCGCGCGAATTTAGGGGGTTTCTTTCAATGGCGGAAAAAGGCATCGAAGAGATCAGGTCTTGGAAAAAACTTCTGGTCTAGATGTGATGAATGCGGTTTTTTGGAACAGTGATGAGATGTGATGATGAGTGTCACTCAATAGGATAGAAGAGTGATCTCCTTGACGGGTGATGTGAAAAATATTAGGACAGCTAGGCAACAAATGCGAAGAAAAAAGTGGTTGACCTTGGAAGTTCTGTTTGGAACCGACAGAAATAAGGATTTAACCACGGAAAAAAGTGATTGAAGCCTTCTAGTGGAAACTAATCTTCCAACCCACAGTTGAGAGCAGGGTCTATGTTAATATTGAGGATGGTAACTGATTGGAACTTTAGTGAGTGGAAATGGAACTGAAGCGAGATGGATTAAGAAACTAGTGATTGGAAATACTGTATAAAACTTTCATGACCTATTCTTGGAATAAATCTGAGATAAATGATTGGTAGAAGTACAGGAGGTCACAGATTGATGGCCCCGGTAAACGTTGATTCGTATGCCATCAATACGGGAAAAAAAACCTCTCAAAACGAAAAGGGTGGTTTTGAGGTGCTACGCTTCATTTTTTCCGTAATCGACGTGCCTAGATGTGCCATCTTAGTGTTCCGTGGCAGCCCCTCACAAGTGGTGTTGAAAAAAATCTGGCCACCCAAAAACGTTTCACCTTTTTTTGGTGCTTATATGAAACATGTGGTTCTGAGGTTCTACTGGCCATTTTTTCGGAATGGAAAGTGCCAAAAAATCCGACCAGCCACACGTGGTCCATGCAAATAGTGCTTCCTATGTGAAAAAGGTAGTTTTGCAGCGGTTTTCATCTTTTTCGAACAGGATGTACCTGGATGTGTCTTAGTGCTCTCTGTTAACAGCCCAAAACTGGTGTGTCAAAATGTTGCAAAAATTGAAGAATCAGGTTGCCAAAAAGGTGTTTAACCCATTACTTTGTCCAATGTGAAACAGGTGTTTTTTTGAACCGCTACTTTTTGTTTTCTTTTGATTTGATGTGCCATCTTACCCCCCAAAACCGGTGGACAGATGGGAAAAAGAAACTGCTGCCCAATGTGTTTTTTCAACACTAAGATTGCATAAGTTAGATTTCTTTGAATTGATCGTAGCGATTCTGCTATTCCTATTGGGGCAGGCACGCTAAGATGGCATAAAAAGGGCCACCCACCTATTCGTATGCCATCATTAAAAAATGACATTCGCTTGATATGCAATCTTGCCGGGCGCAGTGAAGATGCCATCTATTCGTGATCCCCTATAAGGTACCCATGGAAATGTGGTTCACCTTGGAATAACTCGCTGGTGATAGCTGACATCTTGGGAGTTCAGTGATGGGGTGAGGAAACCCCCATGATGTGAGACGAGCAGCTCAGAATGATTGAGATGTTGGAAGACCTTTTGGAGATAATTAACGTACTGCAAAGGGTGTACCCTCCAGCAATTTAACATCCTGTAGCTATGGAAACCCATATTTTTGACGGGTAAGTCATCTATAAGTGCGTCATGTTCCATAGCTTTATTAAATTACAAGGAAGTACTTAGGACTTTGCTGTTTTTGTTTACCAAAGAATTGTCCAAAAGTGGTGATCTTACCATGAAAGCTTGGGTTCACTTCTGCAAATGGTGGATGCCTGTGCCGCTTCGCCAGTTTACAGAGGTTGTTTTCCCATAAAAGGGGATTTCCGCCTCAACCCGTTTTCATAGGGATTTATATTAATTATATACCCACTATGATTAATTTCATAGGGATTTATAAACCTATTATCAACCCTTTCATAGGGGGATTTAATAAAGATGATGTTTAGGTTCCCACTATGACACTGGATGACCAGCTCGCACATGTGTCCCGCTACCGTAAGGCCGGTTACGAGTGCCAGACAAGCAGCAGCTGGCCATGGTACCACAGGACCGCATTTTCAGTGCAGAAAATGACCTTTCTGGGAAAGATTGTGAGACAATTTTCCCAACATACCCTCTGGTTATGTCAACAGTTTGCTATTGAAAATGGCCATTGAAATAGTGGTTATTTTCCCATTAATAGCATGGTGGATCTTTCCATAGTTATTTGTAGGTTTACCAGAGGGTATCCCAAGTAGCTTTTTGGAACGCAGCGGATCTTTTTCTGGAGATCGATATACTGTAGGTTTGCCCAAGAATCGGTAGTCGACCAAATTTATGGCGATTAGACATCATCACATTTGGGGTAGACACACCTATATTGGGCATTCTTCTCATTAGTTAGTAAGTGGGTATCCAGTGATACGTGGAATATACCCAATCATGTTCCCATGCGTAATATCCCTATTATATTCCAATCGTGGTTGCTTAAATCCCCAGAAAAAAGTGCCCAAAGACAGCAAAACTATCCCATTCACTATGCCCGAACATAATCCAGGGAACCAATAATACATTACAAGTATCCCGCGTATGATTCCTTACAAGGGTGATGCCCCGCCAAGTTTTTCCAGTTGCTTGATCTTTACCCATAGTAACTATAGATATATCTACTATAAGCCAAGGTTTTATAGTAATCCAACACTAATACAATAAACCCAAATAAACCCTATCTTTGCGGTTGATATATCTACCCATAGTACTAGTGAAATTGGAGTTTTTTACAACCAGCGGCTGCTGGCCGAATGGGGCACCGTACCCGACAGGACATCAATCCGCGCGGCTACAGCAAGTGGCCTTTGGAGCGCTTCGTGCGTGCAGCACATGAAGGGGACGTGGAGCTCTTGGGAAAGATGCCGCTTCGGTGCAAGCTGGGTTTTCAATCTGGGGAATGGCATGATTGTGAATATGAATCAGTATATGTATATATATATATATTATATATATATGAATGCATATATGGATGAATCTATGGATGAATATATGGAAGATTGTGGATGATTAATAGGATCATTCGCCCCAATGACCACCAGTCAACGGTCATGGTTTTTGGTTTGGGATCATCCATGGTGGTTTCACTAAGACGTGCTGGGGATCCCAAGTGACAAGCTATGACTTTCACGGGTGCCCCTTTTTGGGTGCCAGGAATGTGGGGATCAGATAGGGGTACCCCTGAAGATCCTTAAATATTAATCAAGAAAAAATGGGGAAGAAACAAGCATCAGATATGGTGATCTTTCGTTTTTTCATCTGTGTCATGAACGGCATAGAGCAGGGATATAACGGGATATGATCATAGAACATTATGGGATTTATCATCAATAAGGCGGAGGTAGATTGGTTATATTAATATATATATATATACACATACATACATACATACATACATACATACATACATACATACATACATACATACATACATACATACATACACACATACACACATACATACATACATACATACATACATACATACATACATACA
>Ga0126342_10013856_pt1 | contig 14258 bp, 10 predicted proteins | sample Cyp1metagenome_FD_92528 | JGI IMG/M metagenome (GOLD analysis project Ga0126342, IMG submission 92528) | Coral microbial communities from Lord Howe Island, Old Settlement Bay, Australia - Cyphastrea 1 metagenome | ecosystem: Host-associated > Invertebrates > Cnidaria > Coral ...
TATCTGAATCTATCTGAATCTATCTGAATCTATCTGAATCTATCTGAATCTATCTGAATCTATCTGAATCTATCTGAATCTATCTGAATCTATCTGAATCTATCTATCTATCTATCTATCTATCTATGTATAATCTATATATTATCTATATATAATCTAAATATTATCATATTATCTATATATTATCTATATATATATATATTATCTATAATATATACATATATCTATATAATATGTTTACTTCAATTCAGATATCCGCCATCAACCAGGGCCCAAAAGCCCACGGCACCTTGGCCTCTCGCAGGGCGTCCAGGTCCTTCTTAGCCTGGATGAGATCGGCTGGGGATTGGATTAATAGCCTGGATGATATGTGTTGTATATGTGTAATTATTATCAGTTCCATTTTGTTTGATGTATATTAATGAATTAGATTCGTATATTGATATACATTATATAATTTATATATGTATATTAATATCCATTATATGATGTTATATAGTTAGTTCATTGTTCAACATATATACATATATATATACAATGTATATATGTAATTGTATTGTATAATTATACAAATTAGTTAGATATAATGGATTCATATACATCTTGGGGGTGCAGTTGGGGTAATTAATAGGTCATATCATGGTAACAACCACCATAACTTGGGCTATGTTTGTAATAATTAGTTGGTGTATAACATCTTATAACCAACTTAACTAGGGTTTAGGGTGGCGTATGGTGATTTGTTTTCTTTGTTTAACATGATATTATAGATATTTATAAATTATAACTGTCATGTAGTTAGATGCATTGATGTGATGATAAAGATTGAGAACAACTTGATCCCCTCAAGGAAGCGGCCCCTGCTTACGGTTCGCTAAATGTGTTTAGTTCAGCAGGTGAATTCTACGAGTTCAACACAGCGGAAGGAATCCCCTTACAAGCACCAGCATAGCTCCATCCTTACCAGTTCCATCACTACCAGGGGAGTGTTGAGGCCTGCGCTAAAGAAAAAACGTATTACTTAAAGTACTGGCTGGGTCATTCTACTTAGTAAGCAGGGTCTAACCCGACTTAAAAGTGGATCAACTCTACTTGTCCCACCTTTTTGACCTATAGCCAAGGATACAACTTCAGCAAAAACCTAGAACTTGGAGTTTCAGCAACCCAATTTTGAAAAAAATAAACAACGGCCACCGGCAAGACCCTGAGGTCCATCAACCAGATGGATTAGCAAATGGATGTCGCATCACTCCAGCCATTTCTGGAAATAAAGAAGCACACAGCGTAATGTATGCAGCACAAATGGTGATCTGAATTTGCTACCTCTTAAGTTCTAAAAAATAATTATAGGAGTTGTGAGTCTCAAATAACAGTTGTTGCTTAGAGATAATTTCCAAATCACCCGAGGCTACTAAACTGTCGGCTTGTTAACTCATCGGTTCGGTGTTACCCTCTGGTAACCTCACATAACTATGGAAAATCACAATGTTGAATGGGAAAACTCACTATAAAATCTATAAATGGGCCATTTTCAATAGCTATGTTGGTTTACCAGAGGGTAATTGCTATTGTTTTGTTAAATCTCCATAGCTTGTTACTGAATCCACCATGTTTGATGGAAGTCCCTTCTACCCCATCCCATTGCACTTCAGCTGTCCATCTAAACACGTCACGTCATCTTTTGATACCTTTAATAACTGGTTGGTGGTTTTAACCATCTAGAAAAATATGAGTTCGTCAATGGGAAGGATTATCCCATATCTTATGGAAAATAAAAGATGTTTGAAACCACCAAGCAGACATGATTTTAGTAGTTCTCAAAACCCACCAAGAAAAAACCTCCAAACACCCAAAAAGTCTGCTGAATTTCCCCATGTTTCATGCTTCGACCATCTTCAACCCCTATTTTTTTGGAGAATTTCTCCACCTTTCCGGGTGACCCTGGTGACATCCACATCGACCACATCGACCACATCGATCCGCTCGCCTTCTCGGCTTCGCCCTGCGCTGAGGCCAGCTGTTTACGCCTGGCGATCGTGGGAAAAATCACCTGATGCTTGACACCCAGAAGAATGGTCAGGAATTACCATGGGAATACCCATAGGATCCATGTATGGTATATATACTAACATTGGGGGTATATTGATGGTAAATGTTACCATATATAGCATACATGGATCCTATGGGAATAGCTGGAATAAATTTTAGTAACTTCTGGATAAATAACACTAATAAGAACAATAATTCTCACAGAATCATGTGGATAAATGACAATAAATAATCTGGTTGGTGGTTGACCTACCCTTCTGAAAAATGGTAGAGTTCGTCAGTTAGGATGATGATATTCCCAATGGGAAAATCAGCCAGTCATGTTCCAGTCACCACCAACCAGTCACTAATATTCCATTACGAGAGGGTTAATCACCATTAAGTCACCATTAATATCCCTATTAAATCACCATTAAACATAATCCAAATGTTCCAAACCACCAACCAGATCACCATCATATTCCCATTGTTGTTGGTTTATACCCTATTACCCTCTGGTAATTTAACATAGCGAACTGGAAAATCACCATGCTATTAATGGGTAGTCATGCACTATTTTTATGGGCATTTTCAATAGCAAACTGTTAGTTTACCAGAGGGTAACCACTATTAACCATCACTATTCACCAGCAAAAAATCTTCCAGTCACCACCAAGCAGAACCAAGCGGCATCTCTGTGAGCGCCCCATCATCCACCTCCACCTGGGCATCATCGGAAGCATCAACAAACAACGCTGCTTGAAGGTGGTGCAAAACGTGTGTTTTAACCATGAAAAATGTGGGAAGTTCATGGAAGTCAATCATGGTTCAGTTTTCACGAAGGTTCATGGTGAAGTTGGAAGTTGGAATCATCAAACATTTAAGGGTCTCAAAATTAGGATTAAAGCACACAGATTTTTTCATGCCATGTTGGCATGGCCAGGCCGCCAGCCATGGCCCAATAACAAGTTAGACCGATCCAGGATCCACATCTGCCCAGCAGGTCATGATATGAAACAAATCCCACAAAACACTGTCGCGGATCTCCTTTTTTTGGTCTTAGACAGGTCATTTTCTTAAGTTTTTCCCCCCAAAAAAAAAGATTCAAATTCCATTCCGTGTGATAGCCGATGTCAACATCATTGAATTGAACACCAACAAGGATCAATCATTGGATGGATTTAAGGAAACAAATGGAGGAAACGACATGTCTACCATCATTTGCAGGGGTTTCGTGTAGATTTTCCTCTCAACAAAATTCTGGGATCAAAGGATGTTCCATCAAAAAACCCAGCATTTTCGCAGGTCCTAAAGTTCCAGTTATGGCCCTTTACCACTTATAAGATGTTATAAGTTATAAGTATTTATAAGTTATAAGTCACCCCACTTATAACATCTTATAACATCTTAAAACCACATTTCTAGCCATTTACAACTCCTCTTTCGGGCCCAACAAACATCTGCAGACACCAGCGATATGCTTCCGGACAGCGGCACTCTGGCGAAGCTTGGCGATCAACGCTCTGGCCTGGCCACAGCTGGTGCCTCTTTGAGGCAGAATCTTTACTTGGTGGTTCATCCCACTTAGTAAGTGAGTTATAACCCCAATTATAAGTGGATTAACCCTACTTATCCCATTTATAACTGGGGTTATAACCCATTTACTAAGTGGGATGAGCCACCAAGTAGGGGTGAAACAATGTTGAAACAATGTTGAAAATTGAACATTGATAAATCATATGCATAGTTCATGGATAGTTCATAATAGTTTCATAATTAAGAATAGAAAGTTAAGTTGATCAGCAATGGATAATGGATAGTTCATAGTTGTTGTTAATAATGGTGTTTAATGGTTAGTCCATGTTAGTCCCTTCCGGCTGAAATAGAATACCACAATTTGGGTTCAAAAACAGGAATTCGTTTGGGGGTATTCATAGTAAGGCAAGGGGTTTTGCCTCTTTGGCCCTTTTCAACATTCTGATTTGAACCAGAACATGTTCCGAATAACAGAGGATTGAATAATTGACCTTCAGCTTGAACAAATCAACAGTTTTGGGGTATAAGATGGTATAACTATCTTGAGCCACACCAGTTCCTATACCTCCTATATCCAATATGCAAAGATGATCTCGCACCGCGTTCGTCTCGCCTCTTGCTCTGCAATGCGTGCTTTCTGTTCAGACGCACGAGCTGCCTGCGGAGAAATGGACGGATTGATCGGCCTGAAACAAACCAAGCAGTCAACGATGAGAGCTCAACACCAGTGTCTCATGGTGTGTTGATCTCCCATATCATATATATGGTTAATAGTGGTTAATAGTGGTTAATAGTTCCCAAAAATGAATTTCGAAATAAATAGGATAAATCCATCTTAGAATCTATATAGTTCCCCAAAAAACAACAAAGAAAGTGTGTCTGGTGACCTAAGTAATTCAGGCGCCATCGAACATTCCCGACCCAACCATCAGTCTTACAGCAATATATCGTCTGGTAAACGTTGACAAAAAACTGATGGGAAAATCACCATGCTAGTAAATCAACTATTATGGTCCATTTTCCAAAGCTTTTTGTATATTTACCAGAGGGTAACCAGTATGCTTCACAGATCATCACCTCCAGTGTCTCATCCCGCTGATGTTTTCATAGCGCAGATCAAATGGTGGTGATTAAATTGATCAAATCTTAAAGATTTGTTGGCAAAATCATGGCAAAATGCAATTTTAAGTTGAAATCCAATTCTTTAAGGTCGCTTCAATCATCACTTGTCTTTACACAGTTCCAAACACAACTAGATTGGGGGCGGATTGGGGGAATGGGTGTTCTCTTCTTGAACTCATTTAGCCCTGTGGCAGTCAGGTACCTATACCTAATAGCTTGGATCAACCCGGAAAAATGGTTAGTAATGCTGACTATACCGCCAACTTTTCTATAAAATGGGCTAACCTCAGTCCGAGCACTTACTAACCAGGCTTCTTAACCGATTATATACTAAGTGAAAGGACCCTCCAAGCAGGGTCCGTTTTTTGTGTGCAGACATTGGCAAGATTCGCTACCCTCCGATAAACCAATAGTTTGCTATTGAACATTGCCCATTTAGTTCGTTGCTTTACCGAACTTCAAAGTGGTGATTTTCCATAGCAAACGTTAGTTTACCAGAGGGTTTAGTACTACCCTCTGGTAAACTAACATACCTATGGAAAATCACAATTTTTAATGGGCAAATCAACTATAAATGACCATTTTCCAGTTCGCAAACTGTTAGTTTACCAGAGGGTAATTTCCCCGTCGTTTAGGGTCACTCAGGCATCAAACCATCAACGTCTGAGCTTAGTGGCGGCTCATGAATCTCATGAACATATCCAATAAAGTCCCATGTTTTTTCAATTCAATCACATTAATCAGCCAGAGACTGATTCATGGGATTCAATAAAGATTCATCAAACTATCAATCCTAGGTTTTCTATATATATATATATATCATGTATATATATAATGTATGAGCTAGTAACAGGGATTACTGGGATCTAGAAAAACTCCGAATCCTAGGCCGGTTCGGCCCGGTTCGGAATCGTTAAGTTTTTTCTGGGTTTATCTGAAAGAAATTGGCCAATGGGGTGAACATACAGCAACACAACATACCCTCTGGTAAACTAACATAGCTATTGAACATGGCCATTTATAGTGAGTTTTCCCATTAAAAATTGCAATTTTCAATAGTTATGTTAGTTTACCAGAGGGTAGGTGATATGATCCCCAATTAATCCCCACTGCTGAATCCATAATTCATAGCTTGATCCAACGTGAGTATTAAAATTGATCATGTACTAGATTGAATGGGGTTTATATAATCATTGATAACTAAGTGATGCCCAATTGACTCCCGAATGCTTTATACAATGATTACAGTATTTCTTATTAGATTTATTGGGTACCCCAATATACAAAATTATCCCAGTTCTTTGCAAATGAAAAATCCCCCATTCAATCCACCATTACCATCTGGTTATGACTAACAGTTCGCCATGGAAAATCACCATGCTATTAAGAACGGTAAACCATCTATTTCGATTAGGGTCATCTATACCATGGCGAACTGTTAGTCATAACCAGATAATTAACCATCATTAATCACCATTAACCATCTATTTCTATGGGCCATTTTCCATGGCCATGTTAAATAACCAGGTTGGGTAAATCACCATCAAATCACCATCAAAATAGTGCTTAAATCCCATTAAATTAGCCATTCAATCCACCATTAACCACCATTAAATGGAGTATTAACCACCATTAACCACCATTAAATCACCATTAAATCACCATTAAATCACCATTAAATCACCATTAACCAGGTTGGGTAACAGTTACCATGGCAAACTGTTAGTCATCACCAGAGGCTAAATCCACTGCTCCCCAATGATCCTGCAAAATCCGCCCGCCGAAATCCGCGACCTGTGCTTCCAAGCGGAACTTTTCAGCACTCTCCTGGCGACGCGGCGAGCGTATTGCCAGTGCCCTGGACCTTTACGGTACCGGTAGGTAAAACCATGTCATAAATCGTAAAACCATAGGAAAACCATAGGAAAACCATAGGAACACCATAGGAAAACCCATAGGAACATGGTGATTTAACCAGCAACAATATGGAGATTTCTAGATTTTTGTTGATGTGGGTAAAACAATAAAAAAATAAACCACCCATGACTGGGAATGGTGGGCACGTACCACTTATAAACATGTGATGACTGGGGGATGGTTTATGGCATTGTTTTACCCACATTAGTGATTAAAATAGACTTGATTTGGAGATCTCATGGGATTAAAAACACCCTTTTCATAGGATCTTCATGGGATAGAGTGGCAATAATGGGACATATTATGGAATCAAAAAAAACATATTTCATGGGATATACAAGCAACAAAAAACGAGATTTGGCCTTGTCTGACATGGGATAGACCCCAAAGTCACAAGTTTACTCAGGACAATTAAGTAAAAGCCATACCCATAGGATCCATGTATGCTATATATGGTAACATGTGCCATCAATATACCCCAAATGTTAGCATATATACCATACATGGATCCTATGGGATAGGATTTGGGTGCCCTAGTTTTGAACAAACCGAAAACATCATCATTTCCTTTTCCGTGGATTTTGGATTTCAGCGTGCCATATGACAATTTTGTTTATAAGATTTTATAAGAACCAAATAAAACCATCTCCGGTCCCCATTCAAATCGTGTTTGGATGTTTTTGGAGTATACCGCAGCACCGACGTTTCCGGATAAAGTCATCCAAGCAACAACGGAAGTCACATAAAAGAATGCGTTGAACCCTATAACCGAGAAAGATGATGATGATGATGATGATGATGATGATGAACAAACCAACATGATGAGTTGACCAACAAAACCTGTGTTAAAACCCGTGTTTAAGAAACCCATACATGGTATTCAGGAAATGATGATGGTGCATGATGGGGCTAGACTGTGTTGAAACAACCATTACACAACCGACCATTGATCCAATGAGGGGCATCAATATCTGTATTTCCAATCTGATAAAATCAACAAGCGTATAGTTCCATAGATACTGTGAATGGAAGAATTCCTGCACCAGTTGATAGGTGGTAAACCATCCCATTACCTATAGGGTTTTCAACCATCCAAGGTGGTGCAGGATTTCGCACAATATCATTGCAGACCCAAAAAAATGATTGTTGCCTTGATGCGTTGTACTTCTTTATCTGTTGGGGACCTCCATGACCAAACCAATCTTACCCATCTTTCGACGTCCCTGGTATGTTGCCATGTTGCCATGGTTGGTTTCCCTAGTCACTCGTCCAGCCGTGGGTGCTGGGTCCCCTGGGTCCCCTGGGTCCCCTTGGCCCGTCCTCAGCTTCCAAAGCCAACTTGCGCTCCACTTCCACTTGAGCCTGGATGGAAATCGACTGGTCCCAACTAAGTCAGCTCTGTTGAAACCGCAAAGGGCGGTAGTTCCTTCACGAAAAACATCGTTAAAAAGAAAGCATGGAAACCAAGAAGGCCTTGCCCATTCTTAGGTTGAATCAAGCATAATCAAGCTATTTATTTCATTTTATGTCATTTTATGTCATTTTTCAGATCTTATTGGTTAAAAGAAAGAAAACTGACAGAAGTGGGCACCCCCGCACCCCCTGACAATTTGATCTGAGTTAACTAACTCCATGGCCCATCTAAGTACCATCCAAAAACTGTTGGAAGTCTTCACTGAACGTACCACCTTTCGCAAATCCCAGCTACCCTCCAGTAAACTAACAGTTGACATTTACTGATCTATGGAAAATGGCCATTCATAGATGATTTATACATATTTATACGGTTGATTTACCTATCAAAAGTGGTGATTTCCCATAGCTATGTTTGTCTACTGGAGGGTAAGGTATTCCTTTTCATAAAGCTCGTCCAATAGCCTTTAAGACAAGAACCATGCCCTGTGAACCTTGCTCCAAAGGTACGCAGTTTTCTCAGATGATAGGGGGCTTACAGTGGCTTAAAGTTCTTCTCAATTCCTGAGCCTTTTTCAAGGTCTATTTCCATGTTTTTCCATTCCACATGACATGTGGATACTTCGTGGAGTGTATAACCACTTACCAATCAGTGAGCTAATCCCATGGCCCATCTATGTAGTCTAGTGACTAAATCGTGCTGTGTTTCAGGCCAGAATGTTCCATCCGGTTGGTTTCTGCATCCTTCTGGAGGTTCAATCCTCTTTTTTTCTGCTTAAGTGACCATCTTTTTGGGGTTAATTTATCATTTTAAGCGGTGAACTTATCATGTTTAATGGTGAAATATGGTCCAAATTATCATTCTTAGCTGCTCAATCCCACTTTTGACTGGCTCAACTCATCTCAGTTCTCATTTTGAATGGTTCTTTCACGGTTAAACCTATGGTTTACCCTTTGGTAAACTAACATAAACTATGGAAAATCACCATTTTCAATGGGAAAACTCACTATAAATGGCCATTTTCAATAGCTATGTTAGTCATTACCAGAGGGTATGGCTTCAAACGTCCGAATGTTCACTGGATCCCACCTTGGCGGCGGAGCATTCTGCGGTGAGCTCGGAACGGACGGATTGCAGAGTGGCCTTCGTGCGGCGACGCCAAGGCGTGCGGGGGGGATGAAGGGATAAGAAAAATCATGGGATTCCTATATGTTTTTGTGATATGGTTTATGAATTGATATGATAAAACATGATTTTATTAATGATTGTATGATTCCCATGTGATGGGATTTGTTTGTGATATGATAAAAAATGATGGATAAAAAATGATGTTATGATTCCCATCTGTGGGGGGTAAACCACCTACGATGGGATTTTTGGGGATAAACCACCTGCGTCTACCAACTGCTGCAGGATTTCGCAACCATTAGAGTGGTGGTGTTTGTTTTTAAATGGGACCATCAATGGAACATGGAAATTTAAGCATCAAAACTGGTGATTTCATGTTGGTTTAACCATCAAACACAGTATTCTGGTTATCAAACCACCAAAACGAACGAACTTGTTTTGCACAAAAAGGGAATTACCAAAAACAAAAAATATGAGGATTTACCCAAATTTTGGCAGACAAATACAATTTCAATTTACAATAAACCAGCCAACATGATGGGGTTGAGAACCTATTGGATGCGCTGCTGTATGTTTTAGCCAGAGCCTCATGGGGATTTCATAGACTGGTTTACCGGGATTGAACCTTTACCATCCATTGCCTTTTTGCTGGCTTTAGCCATCAAACATAGACAATGGGTACACTTGGAATTTTTGGCTGGTTGGTGATTCCCCTTCACTCTATATATATATATATATACATATACACATATATATATATATTCATATATACATATTTAAATAAATATATATATACACGTATATATATATATATGTATATATAGTACGCGGTGTCAGAAACCCTGGCATTGATTGAGGCATAGTTCAGGGGTTATGATATCCAATATATTGCGGATCATCATAATGCATTGAACAGTTGGTTGATGATTGTAGACATCGCAAAGGATTTTACTACCCAATGTACTGTGTGTATATATATATATAGATGTGGAGGTTTCCTAACGCGGGCACCCCCAAATCATCCAAAAATAGTCCCTTTTATCTTTTAGTATTGAGTCCTGTTTTGGGGATCCCCCATTTGAAAAAGCCTCCATATGTACATACATGACACATTCACTATACAGTATAAATTACAAATTGATCACCCCCGTACCAAGTGGGAACCCCAATGGATAGTTTTCTGTTCAGTGTTGGATCTATGGTAGATGAATCTACAGTAGATCTATGGTAAACATAAACGACCTTTTAACGGAGAGAGCCCCATTTTGTAGACCACCCATATATAGCCAACCAATAAAATTAGTATATATTTATAATGAGGATATGATATTTGATGAGGATGCAGGATAAGTTATCTTGTATAGCTGAGTTAGATATACAATGATACATATATATATATACCATCTGGTTATTCAACATAGTCATGGAAAATCACATTTTTTAATAGGTAAGCCATCTATTTCTATGGGCCATTTCCCTGGCTATGTTAGTCATAACCAGAGGGTGTATATATATATGTATTATTGACTTCTATAGCCCAGTTATATTGTACAGCCCAGTTAGACATACATACATATTATATATATATATATATTATAATGTATATGTATATTATATATATTATAATGTATATTATTACTTCACCATAGTTGTCGGAGCCCCATGTCCCAAATTTCTGGTGAGTCCTTTCGTAGCCAGGCCTTTGCTTTCTCGGCCAACTTCTGGGCTGTTTCCAGTTCTTCCTGACCTGGGAAAGCCATGGTGGCGAAACGAAGGCGCCACCAAAGCCCCCCCCGTAAAAAGGTGAGTTCATGTAGGTTTAATGCGATTCTCCTGGGAAAAAATATGATGTTGAATTGAAGGAATTTTGAAGGTGCTGAAAAATGGGAGTTTACATGATTTTACCATGAACAATTAAGATGTCATGGAGTTAGAATGGGAAAAAAGACCCTGGGATGAATAAACCAATCAGACTAGAAGGTTTCATTATACTATAATGGCATTTTGACCATGAAGGATTGGGGAATTCAGCACGCAAATTAGGATCCAACCAACAATGCTGAGGCTCTGAATCAACCGCCATGGGGGTACACGCCAACAACGGGAGTGGGGCATCCATGGTCATATTTGCTGGTAGATCTTCAATTCATCCAACGATAGATATGTCCTCCATAATCACCATTAAATCACCATTAAACCACCATTAAATCACCATTAAATCACCCTTAAATCACCAAGAATAAGAATGGGAATCTCCTGCATCAAATCATCATGGGAGAATACCCTCCGGTGATCCAACATGGCAATTGCAAATCCCCAATGGATCAATGGCCATTCCAGGAACCTAAATTCGAGGTACCGATTCCATGTATAAGGCCTAAATTTCAGGGAATACCCCCACAATTCATATGGCCTTAAAAATATGGTACTAATCTAACGTACCTCCATTTTTTATCGGATCCTGTTGTATTCCCATTGACATTGCCACATTTGCTCGGAGGCCAACTATCTCCCGAACAATCCATTTACCAACCAATTGCAATCCATGGTATCAACCATGATATCCCCAGTGTAAATCCCGTGTAAATGGGAACAACCATGATACTATATCCCATTCAAAATCCCAATTCAGGATGCTTAATTCAAAATTTTATCCAGGTCTGATGGATTATTCATACAGTGGTTTATTCATTTATCATCATTTATCATTTATTAAGTCCATTAAACTATATCCCATTGTATTTGCATTGCAAGCCGATAGAGTTGATGCTTGAATCATGTTGAATCCAATTAAAGTCCCACCAAAGGCACCAATATGGTTCATAATTATACCATTCATTAATATATTAGCAAAAGCTAAGGCTAATCCCATTCATCAATATTGATGATTGCAAATCCCTATTGTTCAAAAATGAGGATTAGTCTGTCATAATCCCTATTGTTGATGGTTGAAACCAATATCAAAGTGCCACAAAAAATACATGATGCCATGATATTTGGAAAAAAAACAACTACTTACATGTGGCAACATGTTTTCGGGAATGTAGATAAATCTTCCATACATGAGTTTGTCTGAAAAAAGGGTATACTCCCAAACAGCAATTTGAACAGGGAAAATGATGGCAATCCCATGGACAGACCCACATGGAGCATCTGGGTACAATGTGGGCTCCCCCAGTTATAAATTGGTTTACAAACCCCATGGATACTGTAGTTATACGTATCAAAACCATAGTTATTGAGGTTATGTGCACCAACTTAGCTATCATTTGGGGGCCCCACATTGTACCATTCTATCCTTTCTATTATTCTTGGGTTGCACTATCCTTGCTACATTTCCTCACTATTACCCTCTGCTAAACTAACAGTTCGCTATTGAACATGGCCATAGAAATAGTGGATTTACCCAGCTAGAAAATTGTGATTTTCCATAGTTTTTTGTGTTTACCAGAGAGTATCCTTGCTATTTATTGTCTGGTTGGTGGTTTCAACCCTCTGAAAAATATGAAAGTCAAATGGGCTTATTATTTCCAATATATATATATGGAAACATCATCCAAATGTTCCAAACCAACAACCAGTCACTAATATTCCATTACCAGAGGGTTAATCACCATTAAGTCACCATTAATATCCCTATTAAATAACCATTAATTATCTTTGCTATTTACCAAAGGGGTATCAGGCCAAAGAAAAATTGCCCAAGTCACGTGAAGCAGCGATGGACTCGGCCAAGTCGGCGCGGTTCTTCTCGTTCTCAGCCTGGGCGCTGAAAACTCCACTGACGCCGGCGAAACCTATGGATTTGAGCGGAACAAAATACTGGTTGGTGGTTGAGCCGTACCCCTCTGAAAAATGATGGAGTTAGTCTGGTGGTATACCTACCCCTCTGAAAAATGATGGAGTTAGTCAGTTGGGGCTATGAAATTCCCAACTGAATGGAAAAATCATCGAAATGTTCCAAACCACCAACGAACTATTTATGGGCCATAATGGTCAAGTTGACCAGCAAAAATGATGATTTCACCGGGAAAACATTTTGAGATTTTTTCCATGAAAAATGGTGGATTGAACTCATGGATTTGACCCGCAACATACCCTCTGGTTATGTCAAAATAGCTATTGAATCCATGGCCCATTTAGAAATAATGTAGGATACAGATTAGTGTGGGGAGGCCCCCCCCCTAAACAAATTTTGGATACAGAATAGTGTGGAAAAAACAAGGTACCGGGCACGCAATACGGTGAAAAAAAATGATAGATTTAAATTGATTTCAATTTACTTTCAATTCATTTCAATTTGCTTTGAATTGATTTCAATTTACTTTGAATTGATTTCAATTTACTTTCAATTGATTTCAATTTACTTTCAATTGATTTCAATTTATTTTGAAATGAATTCAATTTACTTTGAATTGATTTCAATTTACTTTCAATTGATTTCAATTTACTTTCAATTGATTTCGATTTACTTTCAATTGATTTCAATCTACTTTCAATTGATTTCAATTTACTTTCAACTGATTTGAAGTTACATTCAATTGATTTCAATTTACTTTCAATTGATTTGAAGTTACATTCAATTGATTTCAATTTATTTTCATTTGATTTCAATTTACTTTCAATTGATTTCAATTGACTTTCAATTGATTTGAAGTTACTTTGAATTGATTTCAATTTATTTTGAAATGATTTCAATTTACTTTGAATTGATTCCAATTTACTTTCAATTGATTTCAATTTACTTTCAATTGATTTCAATTTACTTTCAATTGATTTCAATCTACTTTCAATTGATTTCAATGTACTTTCAATTTACTTTTCAATTTACTTTGAATTGATTTCAATGTACTTTGAATTTACTGCCAATTGATTTCAGTTTACTGCCAATTTACTTTCAATCGACATCCCATAGAAATCCAATAGTAGTCCCAAAGAAATATCATAGAAATACCATGGAAATCCCATAGGAATCTCACAGAAATTCCACAGAAAGATCATAGAAATAACATGGAATAGCATAGGAACCACAAAAGAAATCCCATGAGAATTCCAATAATAATCCCATAGAAATATCATAGAAACATCATGGAAATACCTTGGAAATCCCACA
>Ga0126342_10013857_pt1 | contig 14257 bp, 15 predicted proteins | sample Cyp1metagenome_FD_92528 | JGI IMG/M metagenome (GOLD analysis project Ga0126342, IMG submission 92528) | Coral microbial communities from Lord Howe Island, Old Settlement Bay, Australia - Cyphastrea 1 metagenome | ecosystem: Host-associated > Invertebrates > Cnidaria > Coral ...
CGACATACCCAAGTTCACTAAGTGCACTTAGGCAACTTGTGCTAACTGCAACAACTACACTTACAAGTGCGCTAAGCAGATACAACTGTGCCATCTAGATACAAGAGGCCTGCCCATCCAAGTTGATCTCAGGCTCAGGTGCTCGCGACTCAGGCTTCGGCTGCGCTTTTCCCTTTGGCCTTTTTTTGGGCTTGGTAGTCAATCCCTGCTGCAATCCTTTGGCGGCAGCCTGTGGCAAGGATTGCGGAGAAGCCTTTGGAATTCTGTGGAATGGAGATACAAAGCAAGACCCGGGCTGCCACAAATAAAAAAAAACTGTGTCTGTCCATGTTTGCAAGTGGGGCAACATCATCTCTGGATTTATTGTCGCTGGAGTTGGGACTAGGTCAGGCAAGACCCGGCCTCTGCTTTGGTGTACCACGCAAACTTCCCTGCAAGGATCGCGAAGTACTTCTCATATCGGCTTTCATCCTCAATCCCCTGGTTTCTCATCTCCTGCATCTTCGTGAAAACATGCTCTAACTTGTCAGAAAAGCCCAGCATTTCCTTTGCGAGATCCCCCGAGTACTTCAGGGAGCTTAAGGCCACACCAAACTTGCGACCTTCTGCTGCCTTCTTCAGACATTCTTCCATTTTGTCATTCAAAATCCTGGGCGCGGAGGGCGCTATGTGGGGCCCACTTTTGTCTGGGGTGAGCCCAGATGCTTTGGTATGGGGCTGGTAATTTCTGACCTTGAAAGATAAAGATATATCCATGTACAGCCTTGATCTCACCAGGAAAACAGAGGCGTTCAGATAAACGGAAGGTAATGTAATCAAAGGCAAGCTGCTCAACAAAGCTCTTGGGCGCAGCTTCCTCGACTTGTGTCCCTTCCTTCTTGGCTTTCTTTTTAGGCGCTGCCTGAAGCCCACCTGCCAGTGACTCCAGCAGCGCCTTCTGACCCTCCGGGGAGCCGGCCTTAGGGGCAGGCAAAGCCCCTGCAGCGAGGGGCCCTCCTTCGACGGTGAGAACTTCAACCAAGCCCTGGTTGCCTTTGTCAATGCCTTTAACAGCCGTGCTGTCCGAAGTGATCTCATCGTTGATGAGCTTGTTTCCATGGTTGCAGTAGTAGTATATCTCCTGATGGGTCAGAAACACCCAATACAGGAACACCAGAAAAAGGAGTAAACACCCAATACACAAACGCGCCAACAGAGGTTGAAAGTTTTGGGGTGGGTTTGCAGAATATACCCTTCGTCACTCGATTTGGGATCCAAAACGTAGGCTATAAAGCCTCAAGACTTTCACCGTTTATTGGCAAGCGTGTAGTTACCCAGTCATTGTTCCACAATGTTTGAAACAAATTCTTTGGGCAAACAGCAGTCCTCCTTGTCAGATGGGAAATCAGGATCATAATGGTACATTCCAGCTTTGTAGAGGCGGTCGATCAAGGCATCCGCTTTGTCTTTGTTGGGGTACTTCAGGTAGATATCCCGTGCTTTCATTCCTTCCCGCGCGTTGCGGCTAGTGTGTTTGCTCTCTGCCTTTCGTTCAAAGTGGACTTCAGTCCTGAAGATACGTATGCATCGGTGGGTTTGGTAGCTCTGGTGGGCTTACATTATTAGATACCCCAAGTGCTTTCCATGTAATGTGAGATTGTCTCAATATTTTCCCGCTTCAAGTATCTCAGGCCACAAAAGTGGCTAAGATGCAAGCAATATTGGTGGTGAAATAAAAATATCCAAAGGCACAGTAAAGCGACTTTGTCCAATCCTCATCATTCATCAGCCAGGCCCGAAACAAATCGGTTTTGTCTCGAACAAAGTTTTGCGCAAGTGACACTGGGAACTTCGATCCCAAGCACTGTCTGCTGAACTTGTCCCACTGGGGCTTGTGCGATGTACCTTAGAAAGAGCAATACAGTAAGAGAAGAAGTATGCCATTGAGAAACTTTGAGGTGTCAGGTGGGGGTGTCTAAATGTTGCGTCCGCATCTCCCTAATCTTGCAGACTTTCATTGCCAGAACCAGCGTCAGAAAAATATTTACAAGAAATAGTTCCCCGCTACCAAAAGATGTATCAGAATACATGTCAGACTCTTTGTCATATGAAAGTTGAAGAGCAAAATAGAGAATACCTGTCAGAATAAGTCAGCATAAATTCTCCAGATCACATGTCAGAGCACATGTCAGAATATAGTTCAGATGTTTCAGCAGAAGATACGTCAGAAGATATGCCGGGATAAAGGTCAGAATGCTTGTGTCGGGCCATGCGAAGTAAGGCAGGTATATAATGTTCTTTTTGTGCCTGGGTGCTTGTAGCCTGGGCCAAGTCTGCCCTTGCCTTTTCTCGCTGCTCTTCTTGCTTCTTCAGCGCATTCTCTATTGCCGCCTGCTTGGCTGCCTCTGCTTTCTTGCTGTCACTTGCTACGCTTTCAGGCCCCAAAAGGTCACCAAAAGCTGCTTGAACAAGCTGCTCTGCCTTCTCCTCAGTCATGGTCCCCAAAGCGGACTCTGTGTCCGACTGATCCTCGTCACCTTTCTCGCTTTCACTCTCAAGGTCGCTGGTATCTGTTGATGAGCCACAGCAATCTGAAACCTCCTGGTCTCGCTCAGCTTCCTCCTCTTCGCCTCCTTCGTCTTCTTCGGCATCTTGGCTTTCCTCCTCTGCAACCAAACCACGCTCTTGTGGCTCGTCCTCCTCCGCTGAGTCATGTGTTTCCTCTTTTTGCTGACTCACAAGGTGGTTCATTTTTGCTTCCAGAATTTCCGTCAACTTCTCTTGGGATACCTCGGACATAAACTCATCCAAGGTCTTGCCATCTTTTCGAGCGATCATCTCCCAGTCTTCGAAGCTAGCTGCTGCAACTGGTGGGCTGAAACCGGTGGTAGCAGGTGGGGTGGTAAGTCCCTGGGTAGAAGCTGCAGGGCTGCTAGCGGTGGGGGTCGCTTCTGAAGCAGCTGGCTTTCGCAAAGCCGACTTTCGTGGGACTGTCTCAACCTTCTCTTCCTCTTTCTTCTTCTCGGCTTCCATGCTTGTGTTTGGTCTGCTCTTCTTCCTGGGCTCCTTCTTCTGATCTTCGTCTTTCTCCTCCGCCTGTTCCCTTCTCTTCACCTTACCTTCGTTCTCTGCCTGCTTTGCCTCCTTCGGAACCTTTTCTTTCTTACCTGATTTATCCTCCTTTGGAGCCTTCTTTCCTTCTTTCTTCTTTTTGGAAGCATCCGTTTCTTTCTCCTTTCTTTTCCCTGCTGCAACGCTCGTGTTCTTCCCATCCTGTTGTTCAACAAGCTTTGTCTGAGGTTTTGCCTGCTTGCTGGTCTCTTTCTTTGCTTCACTCTGTGCTGACTTCCTCTCTTTGTTCTTCTTGGCTGACTTGTCACCCACTGCAGCAGTTCTTGCTGCAGACTTCTCTTCTCTCAACAGTTTCTCTGCTTTCTTTGCTTCTGCCTTGCGAAACACAGGGTGGTTTGCCCTTGTGTCCTGCTTTCCTTGGCTGGTCTTCTGCGCTTTGTCTTTCGGCTTGTGACTCTTTGATCCTGATTCGGTCTGGGCTGCTTTCCTTGAAGCAGCAGGAGCTTTGAGGTGATCTTTCTTCACTTTTTTGATCTTTGCGTTTGTCTTCTCCTTCCCCCCCATCTCCCAGGGGAGACACAGAACGGGATTGGCCGCTCTGGCTGCAGCAGTCTGAGGTCAAAATGGCACTTCAAAGGACGCTGGGCGATGGAAGTGGTTGGATAGAATGATGGGAGTTTTCGGCTGACGGTTATTCAATAAGAAGTTGGCCGTGGAGCTACAAGAGGGATTCCAAGTCTGGGGCAGGTGGTAAACCACCATGAGCACCTTGCAACCAGACGCAACATTTTTCCAGTGTCGAAAATTTCGCCCAATGCCTAAGAATATATGAACCTAGGAGGGGCGAAAGCAGTAGATACCAGACGCAACTTTACTGCACCAGACGCAACTTTTTCTCAACCAGACGCAACTTTTTTCGGAACCACTTTGCTGGATTTTGTTCCAAAACATGAATCTTAGCTCGCTCTACTGGTGATAAGGGCACTAGGAAACAGCAGCATTGCATTTCTATACCACATCCCCGCTTGAAACCCTCATCAATGGCACAGCCCGAGCAGTGGCGGCTGCGGCGCCTTTCAGCGCATTCTTGATCACCAACCGGGGCATAGCAGGTCTTAGCCGCGACAGGCAGAAGCAGCCAACACTGTACCGAATTTCGCATCAACAAATTTATGGGTACCAATCGAGTGAGCCATTTTCAAAGAATTTTGAACTTCGCGATTTGGGGACCACTGCTTGCCCCGCATTTTGGCATTAAAGAACAACAAAACTTGTTCCAAATCTGGTTTCGGATAGTTTGTTTTGTTGCCCCTTTTGGATGTGTGGATACACAGGCCATTCATGCAGAAATACAGCACCAACACTGTCGCGTGAGCACATGCCACTCCTCAGGATCGAACAAGTAATGGAAAAGCCACAGCCCTTCGAAGTTCACCCCACCTAGGACATCGACGCGGCATCCGGCTCGCGTCCCCTGGTTAGGCTCACCTATTGCCTCGCCTCACCTGTTGAAAACCAGTGGACTGCGCTATGTACTTTCATCACCATATTGGCAACAAATCATTGACCCAAATTTGAAGGGCTGCGCATGTAGAAAAATAAATCAGGTTTCTAATTCTACTAAAGCTTCAAAACCCATACCAAAGAAGATGGTCTCTCTTCTAATGCAATCTGCAACCATGTTTCCTCGACCTACCTCGAAAGCAACTCACCATGGAGCCTCTTCGTATGCTTGCTCTCCTTGGCTTTTGTGGCAAAGACTGCGGCCTGGCCACGGTGTGGAAAAAAGTCAGATAGGGAGTTAAGGACCCCGGGATGGTTCATACTTGGGGGGTGCCATGTAACTATTCATGCACATCTTTTTTGTACCGGTAAGTTTGTGGAAATATGCCCTTTGAATTGTCAAGTGTCCCTACTAAATGGGAAGCTAAGGACCCCATGTAACTTAATTCCGAAGACTAAATCAACTCGTAATATCTCATCGTTGATTGGGAAAGAATTCCTGACATTCGTTCATACCAGCGTGCACTACCCCCAAGTGTTGGCATATGTTCGAACAGCTTGTGAACTTTCAGCTTCTTTGCAGTAACCCTGGAACTGGTGGTCGGAAGAATTCTATCAAGTTGGATTTTTGAAATCGAGCTAGCATGTCGGAATGCATTCTCACTTGCATCGCTTGCAAAGCAAAACGGATTTTTCAACGCCCTCAGCACTCCAAATCTTGAGCTCTGAGCTGTGTGAAAAGCACACAGACGTCCTTTCTGAATTTCAAACTGACTTGCCTTGTTCGGGACCGCAAAATTACATTAAGTAATCAAGGATGGGCTGCAAATTGGCCCATTGGATCCACTGAGCATCTGCATGGGTGTTCCGAGCTATGGACCTAAAGGTCGCAACATCAGCCTTGAGCTGGCATTCGGCTTCCCTCTTCAGCAGAGCCGCATGCCTTGAACGCAGACGGGCCAAAGCCTTTCCAAACCTGGGGCGAGGAGGAAACTGGAAGATGTCGCCATGTTTCGGGGTCGTTGGAGTGACCTGGTCTCGATACGCATTATATAAGCATTTTAAAATGGAAGAAACCCATTTGTATCTGTTTGGGGATATGTGAAATGACCTGCCTTTGCAATGCCTTAGCAAGTAAAAATATCACCCAGCACCAAAAACCAATTTTGGGAAGGTTGGGGTGATCTGTTTCCGGTATCTTTTGACGTGAAACATCACCCAAAAAACAAGAGAGATTGTTTCGGTGACCTTGCAAGATTCTCCGCCACGGCAGCAATCTGAATTATGACAAGAAACCCTTTGGGGTAAGATTGGGATTGTTTTAGGTGACGACCACCTTTGATTTTGCTCCGTCCACTAGAGTCGGTGTAGCGGACAACCATTTCTATTGGCTCAGTCGGAGCAGGCAAACTCAAAGGTCGAAACTCATGAAGCTCACCGATCATACGCCGGTTACTATATAACCAGGTTGGTTTGGCCGTAGGCCCTCCATAATCCCGCATCTGTATGTGGGCCCTCCAGCACTGAACCATGGAAAGGTATTGCTGAAAGGCCGGGTGCAATTCCATGATGGAATTCTTTGGTTGCTCGAGTATGGTCCAGCATTGTAATGCAGCGACCACAATGAGAACTATCAGGGTTCGAACTGCTATGTAGTTTCCTGTCCTCACGCTTTCATGGGACAAGTTCCCCATCGGTTCACATACCGTTCTGCCCGACGAACCACGTGACCTAGCATGGAACATTTGACACCATCAAACAAGAATCTCACTTTGTGGTGGTACCTTTTGCAGTGGGGGCCTGTATTTAACTTTGGGGCTGATAGCTTCAGATTTTGCATCCCAAAACCCCATCACAAATGATTAAAAACTCTTAGCTTTCAGGTGGATACGGGGGGGCCATAATTAAACTTGTGGTTTTGACGTTTGGATTTTCCAGTTTTTCAGTGGAAGAGCCCCCACGTTTAAAGTGGAATCCCTTAAGCATGTCAAAGAATCTGAACATGGTGGTAAAACATCTAGGTGGAATGATCAGCCACAGGGACATGTACACAAACGAGCTGCACACCGGAGCAGCGAGTGCGCCGCTGCCAGGCCGTAGCCTAGTGGCTGCATGCAATGTCGCAATGAAACCTTGCGTTGAAGTAATGTCCAGGGTCCTGTCATACCGTATGTCCAGTCCCAAGGCGTTTCTACCTTCCTGGCGCAGAACAAAGAAAAAACCGAAGTACAAGCCGAATTTGTCAATGTGGCAAATCAAATATACGAAACCGTTCCATTAGCCAACCATTGAGGGGTCACCAGAGGTATATATACCCAAGAATACAGAAAATTGGGGATGGTTTCTGATTCGTTTTTCCACAAGAAATGCATTTTGAAAGCAACCAATGTTCGTTTCAAAAAGTAGAAAACACACGGGTTCGATTGGCTCTTTCTCAAACAAAACCTTGCCACGCCTGGAGTTCTCCACATGTGACCGAAAGGTCCCCCGAGAACATCTCAAGGTGATCCAACTGGGATTGCAGGGTAAAAGCCACATCCAAGCTGAAGATTGAGTTCACGAGAAGGGCCAACACCTGGGTCTCCCGGCAGCGACACTTTCTTGGAACAAAACAAATTTATTTGGGATCCAACCCTTCTAGGATAGGAGGTTCAGGACCTTATGGTCTTACATCAGAAGATATTCCCATTTCACATGAAGTAACTAGACGTGAATATCTGCTTGACATTGAAAGAAACCGTTACTTTAAGCCAATTATATGCCCAATAAAGATGTTTGACCATGATGACCATTGTGTTTTTTTGGGGCGAAGTACCAAAAGTTACATGCCAACCCTCCACCAGAGCACTGCCGGAGCACGCATTCGGCGCAACCCTGCCAATATGCATTGGCGCTTTGACTCCCTTTCTGACAAGCGCGTGGCTGGCTTGCAAGCTGCCGAATGCTCTCTGGACAGCTTCAACGCTGCTCGCTTCCCCGATGGCTTGCCCATGGGGAAAACTAAGACTATCTAAGGCTATAGATAAGGCTCGTGGTTCTTTCGCCTTTTGACCCCGAAAAGCTTTGGAACAACCTGTTGCAAGATTCGCGTTTGACACTCAAGCTGGGGAAGCGCAAGAATGACATCCAAACACTGACGGTGTACCCCGATAAGAAGCGGAGCTATAGTTTCTGCCGACTTTGCATTGAAACAAATTCTGTGGCGAAAACCTCAAGTCACCTCAACTTCTCTTCCATGTAGATTGCCACCTCAAAAGCCAGACCCTGCAACATTAAAACCGTCAAATATAGCAGGCTAAAAGTCGGATATTTGGAAAACTTCGCGGGGTCTGTTTTTGAGGATACCAATCCACATGGAACATTCCAAATGTTTGACGACACCCCAACCAAAGGGATCTCACCACCATTTCAACAGAGCTGCTTCACGCAGACTGCATGTGATATCACATGACCTCTGCACCCCTAATATGGGCACCGTGAGCGCACCATGCCACAAGAAGATGCCATGCATCCTGCGGCCCCCTACATACAAACCACTAAGCTGTGGTTTCCACAGCTTTGACTCGCTTCAACCTAAAGGAAAACGCTCCAAGTTCAAACCACTTTCGCTTGCTGCATCGATCCTAGCAACTCACCGTGGCAGGGCTATGGCAAGATTCCGGCTTTGGTGCATGCCGCGATCCACGCCGAGCGCGCCCCGCCGTGTTTCTTCCAAGCAACCGATCCTCTGCTGGGTCATGTTAAGGTATAAAAACCTAGAGGTTCAGGGTGTATGTTACCATATACCGTTTTCTGAATCAAATCAAATGATTTCAAACAATATCCGAAATTGAAAATTCAGGGCTCCGCGGCTGGCCGGGGTGTCACCCCGGACGTAAAAAGCTTCGGAGCGGAGAAGAACTTCAATGACCTTGCCGGCTTTGTAGACGCTGTACGAGTGAGCTCCTTTGTGGACTCTGTCAGGCTGCGGCAACGCATTGCGCGGGATCCCAACCAAGCTGTACCCCTTATACTTGGGCACCTGATGCGCAGGCAGAAATCAACCTGGATGTTGATGTTGGGACCATTCGCATGGGAAAAAGCATGGTTGTGTAAAGGGGTGCCTGATTGATTGTCTACGACATTGCCCTTTGGAATGAAACAATGGGGCCTCCTCTTCCGAACTTGCTGCAGGAGTCTCCGGGGTCTCCTTCTTGGCTGGCTTGTTGTGGCGCTTGAACGATGCCTTCTGGCTTTTGACAACCTTCTTGGTCTTCTTCACAGAACCCTTCTTCTTCTCTGCGCTCTTCACATGGTCATCCTTGGAATCGCATGTTGGCTACTGGACATATGATGTTCTGAGGAAACCGCAGAAACGAATGTTATCATGGGATCCCAAAGTCTTACCAAGTCAACACCTAATTAGTGACAACCAGTGGGGGCTCGCTTTGCAAGAGTTGTATGGCTAAGGGGCCAAACCATTGGGGCGGCTGAATAGGATGCGTCTTGACAGAAGTTAGAGGTGACTTCAATGGCTTAGGGTCGCTCAGCCCCATCAACCCCAAAGCATCTTTCAATACTGTGAGCCCATCAGGCTCCTTGGACATGCAAGTAGGCAAAAAAATCCACAACCGCATGTGGAAAAACAAATCAATGAACACATCCCCAAAAGCTTTTTGTGGCCAACATGTCTGAGCGGCGGCGCCCAAACTCTGCGACGTGGGGCTGACAAGAGCATGGTGCCCACCGTCATCTTCCGGGGAGCTCTCACTGCTGGATTCACCCATCGGCTCATCGTGAGTGGACGGCGAGTCCACCCGCTTCACCCCATACTGCACCACCCTTCCCAGACGCTCGGCTCGACGCTGGATGCGCCCAGGCGAATCCTCCCAAGCCGAACCCAAGGTGAGTGTTGAGGCGATGGATTCACAAGGGTCTGCTCCTTTGGAGCCGCTGGATGGCAAAGGGCCTTCTTCCTGAATCGAGAAATATTGGGCAGAGTTGGCATGGGTTGTGGAAAGCAAGAACTTGGCCGTTGTCAGAAAAAGAACTATTGGTAATCTGCTCAACATTTTTTTGGTTTTGAAATGCGGTTGGCAGTTGCCTGTATCTTACCAATTCTGGAACCAAATTTACTGGATTGATGGTAAGGCTCGCTGGAGTGCTCTGAGCCTGGCTCTGGAGAGCAGGGGGATACTTCAGGATCATCAACCTGAGATTCCTCCTCAGCACTCTCATCCATGGCAACGGACATGTCATCCGCCGTAGTGGGCCTCAAGGAAGCAAAGGGAAAGGAACGTTGCCCCTAACCAAAAGCCACCCCAAAGGAACACAATATGCATTCGGTGGGTAGACATGAACCATCAAAAATCACCCTTCTTAAGCAACCCAACAAGTCTTTAAGTTATCGTCATGAAAAAATAACCCGGGACCCTCTTTTGTTAACAAATCCGACAGCGGAAGTAGAAACTTGACAGCGTTCCAAGGTGCTCAGCACTGTCTGAGCCATCACTGTCCTCCTCCACATCAGCCAGAGGAGCCACATCATCTCCGCCACCTTCCCCAAGGGCGACCGTGGTCGCATCATCAGGATGCGGGTCCAAGTCTTCCACGTTGGTAGAATCTTCAGTATCCTCGACATGGTTTTTAGCTGGGGGTGGAAGAAGGCAAAGATTGTTACCTACATACCCGTCACTCATTTTTGAGAAAACGATCAACTATCCACCATCCATCAACTGATTATCGATGTCTGTTGGCCCCCTGAGCGTGGAAAACGATAGCTGATTTATTAGTTGAAATTTTGTTCCTTCCACCAACTCAGGAGTCTCCTCGGACTCCGCTGCTGCTGCTGCTGCTGCCTGATTCTGCACCCGAACCTCGCTGGAGCTGGGCGCTCTCAGGCCCCCTGTGTTAGAGTTAGGCTCTCCAAAACAGAAAAAATGAAACCCCGAAATAGCATCTTGCAGCAAAGAACTTCCGAGGATGGCGATGGCAACAACAACTGCTTCAGCTCGTGCACCCTAGGGTGGTAGCTGGAGTCGCCTAAGCTGATGAGCGCTTGCATCGCAATCGGATGCAACACGGGTATGTCTGAAAAATGTAAGGTTTACGGGCAACCGGCGTGCTCAGCAACAGTGGGGATGCTGGTCAACAAGTAGATATAGCGGTGCCTGCTTTCAAACAAATTCATGTAAGTCGGAAGGGACCAGCGTTCACATTGAAAGTGTTGTGACGCTTCACACTTTGTCACAACATTTTTCGAGATTTTGATGCCACCACACCCCTCGTAACATACAGGTAAGCTACAGAGCCTACTCAACTGATTTGGTCTCCCAAACTGAAAATTTCCTCAGGTTCAACTGGCTGGCTGTTGCGGTACAGGGTTCGCAAGGTTCCAACCAGCTTCTTGATCCGGCTCGCCTCTTTGCTGATTTGCGCCAGCTTGGGAACTTGGGGGAAAAGCTTCCCGTCCAAAAGACTGTCAGCATACACCAGGATATCGGTCACTACCAATGACCCCGGCACAAAACGCTTGAACTCCGCGACAATTGGCCGAAGCCACACGTAGTTGGCCCCAACATCCTACAACACGAGGCCCCCCCAAGAAAAAAAGTACCTCTTGCCGTGCCGTTTGCTTAGGCGTCCCGCAGTAGAGGGATTGTAAACATGACATATTTGTTTTCGTATTTTCACTTTCAAGACCGCTCCTGGAAGGACGGTCGGTGAATCTCTGACTTCAAAAGCACCAAGTCACCACCTTGAAACTGACCTCCTCGAATGATGTCCAAAGCCCTTTGAGGGAAAGCCGCAACAATGTTGCGAGCGACTCGTGCCTTGCCAAACTGCTGCCTAAAACCAGAACCAAAAATATCTGACCCAGCTTTGATATTGTACCGTATTTTACCCCTCTTTTGCAAAAACAAGATGATCCACTGTTGAGCCCATGGTTAAGGCCCCCTTCTCCGCCCTGGAAAGGCCGAGGTGCTACAATCTCTTCATTCCACCAAATGCGGCCTGGTCCTCGGCTAGCGAAGCAGGTTCGCTGGAGATCCAATTGATTGGAACCAGGTGCAAACAAAATTCTCCAAGAGCACCAAGAGTTTGATTGGACATGGAGGACTCACAGCTACAAACGACATTGAGTTACACCATGTCTATTTCAAACGAACTGTTCATCTTGAAGGGGTCAGATGGAAGATTGTCTTGAAACGTGAAAGCTGGGAGATACTTTGATAAACACAAAAATCTCCGGTATGATTTTTGAAGGGTTCCTATTCACTCTGGCAGCATCTGGGATGGTTTATTCGATCTTACTAGCATTGCGTTGGAAGCAAGAGAGCCGGCTAATTTTCGGAGAGCGGCGAACAGATTTCCATTCTGCAGCTGCAATGGCCACGGCAGCATCATCAGGCGAACGTGCCACAGGCTCTGGCGCCGCCACAGGCACAGGCACAATGTCAAGAGCTGCCGCCATGAGACGGAAAAAGTTCACTATAACCTGGATTACCCTTAGAGCAAGCCTCGCCTACGGGGCCGCTGCGTTGCACCAAAACCTTGATGTTCTGGGACAACAAAAATCTTTCCTGTTGGGCCTATGCTGTTGTAAGCCGGACTAGTGATGACTAGTGTACCACTACCGAAGAAACCAGTGGTGAACAAAGGCCATAGTAAAGTTGCTGGTATACTGATATGATATTACATACAGTTTTTCCCAAATATATCTTATATATATATATATAGAAAGTTTTTCATATATGATGAAAACAAAACATATCACATGTTATGTACGCACAGTATATATATATTATATATATATATATATATATATATATATTTGCACCCATGCATCCCCATCAGAAAGTATAGCCATCTTGGAAATAGCTCAAAACAGAATATTTGTTTCACCACCTGTCGGGTGAGGGTCTCTAGTTTTCAGCGCGCCATGCGTATCTGTGTGCCTGGTACGGAACATGTCTCAACCTGGCAGGCCTTCATCGCAATCTCACAACCACAGCAAATGTCAGAATTCATGTCAGGAAACAAATCAGACGATATGTATTGTGACATTTTGCAGATGGCAGCAAAAGTGCCAGAATAAATGTCAGATCTTGATCTTATTTCAGCTTGTCTTTGAATCTGAGGTGTCCCTGATTTGAAGATCGAAGTCCGGAATAGGAATCAGAAAATGCTAGAACACATGTCAGATCAATTGCGAGAGAGAGATGCTACTTTCTGTGCATAGATATATGCCAAAATAAATGTCAGAAAATTCTTCAGAAAAAAATGTCAGAACATATTTCAGAATAAATGGGACAATGTTATTTCTGGTGGGGACACATGAAATATTATATGTATTATTGAGAGAGAAGAGTAGTTTCCATTTCTCAGCTGTTGGCATGCCAGAACCCAACTAAACTCACAAGGTTGCGCCAAACAGTCGGCCTAAGGCCTGACAAGTGAGAGCAGCTGGCTCGCCAAAATGGTCAAGCCTGATTTCGGCCACATGAGAAGGGACGGCAATATAGCAAGAAACTGATGCTTGAAACATCATATACTGAACATATACTGAAAAAAACAAACGCTTACTTGAACCCGGTAATGTTTGAAATTAGTTGCATCTCTAATTGTACAACTGCGCCGTGATCAAACTCTTCAAGTCTGCAAGCCCCGAAAGGGGCCGGAAAAGGCCAGCATTGGGTGCCCCGACTTGTCACTATACAGAAAATCCCAGAACATCGGCGCAGAAGGCACCGGGGGAGATGACGCCCAAACCAACTTGCATCCCACAATCTTTCAAAAAACAACTAACAGACGGTTTCAAAAGACTTTCTAGTTCTAGTGTCCTAAGTCAGTCGAAATTAGTTGGGGGTTGTTAAACCTTATCATCTATTTTTATCCAAGTGTTAAAAAAAAAACGTCTGCACCCAGTCGGTCCCCTTCCCACAGAAAATTGACTTGTTGTGAAATGATTTGGTCTGATGGCTTCCTGTTATAGCTGAATTTGAAAATGCGTTTCTGGAGTAGAGCCACCATCCCTGCAGCAGCATGGGGCGGAATCCACCCACACATGCGACACACACACACAGACACGCACAAGGTCCCCTCACAGGAAGGGACTCAACTAATGTAACCATGTACATACATACATATATATATAGATAGATAGATATAGATATAGATATAGATATAGATATAGATAGATTATATATGTATGCACATGCACCATATTTTTCATGTAACCATGCATCCAGCGGCGTGTATTTGTATACATTTATACCAGTAGAGCCTGTGCAAATTGGGTGACAGAAGTTACCAAAGTCTAGCTATATATCTATTTTTCTATCTAACTACCCCAATCTGAAACGCCACAGCCGCCACGACTGCCAAGCCCCATCTTCTGGGCATCCTCACCTTGCTGTGTTTTGGTTTGGGGTTTTGGGCTGACCGGTGGGTTCGACATGGATATCTATCTATCTATCGATCTATCTATCTATCGATCGATCTATCTACCTATCTATCTGTCTATCTATCTATCTATCTATCTGTCTATCTATCTATGTTCAAGTAATGCCGGGCGACGGAAGTTTCGAGGGAGGGAAGTTAAAGAGAAGAGAGAGCCTCTAGGAACGAAGCCTGGCCACCTGGTTGTCACAGCCGCTGACTGCGTCTGCGTCATCTCTTGGAATGCTTTCTCCTTGACATTTCTTTCTCTTGACATCCTTGC
>Ga0126342_10013858_pt1 | contig 14255 bp, 5 predicted proteins | sample Cyp1metagenome_FD_92528 | JGI IMG/M metagenome (GOLD analysis project Ga0126342, IMG submission 92528) | Coral microbial communities from Lord Howe Island, Old Settlement Bay, Australia - Cyphastrea 1 metagenome | ecosystem: Host-associated > Invertebrates > Cnidaria > Coral ...
AATACCATGAAATCCCTATGAAATCCCCATGAAATCCCCATGAAATACCATGAAATCCCTATGAAATCCCCATGAAATACCATGAAATCCCCATGAAATACCATGAAATCCCTATGAAATCCCAATGAAATACCATGAAATCCCCATGAAATACCATGAAATCCCTATGAAATCCCCATGAAATCCCCATGAAATACCATGAAATCCCTATGAAATCCCCATGAAATACCATGAAATCCCTATGAAATACATGAAATACCATGAAATCCCCATGAAATACCATGAAATCCCCATGAAATACATGAAATACCATGAAATCCCCATGAAATACCATGAAATCCCTATGAAATACATGAAATACCATGAAATCCCTATGAAATCCCTACTCCATGAAATATCTGCTATTAGGGCCATTGAATGGTGGTATCTAAGCAACAATCTATGGGGATATGATGGGGATATGACATCTATATCTAGCTGAACTATAATAATTCACTACCCTAAAATAGCTGGAATAATATGTCCCGTGACGCATATCCAGTGAGGTCACTATGATTTATCCACATATATCATGAGGTTCTACAAAGTGAGGCCCCTTACATAGCTAAGTTGGTGCAAATGACTCCAACAACTAGGGTTAATGGCAATTACTACTGTAGCTTAGGGGTTTTATAGACCAACTTGTATAGAACTGGGCGTACCCTGGCACTTGTAACCATGCTTGTCAATCAGCTACTAATTCAGTGGGAGAGTAACCAACTCAGAAACCGTCTCAATAAGTTGCATGATGAAAAAATCGAAGTCCATATCATCTCCAAACATCCCAAACTCAGAATTCAAATCTTGGTTCGCACACATTGTCTCATCATGTCCAATAGGTGTGTCTGAAAATATGTCAAAAATGGTCGGTTCATCATCATGTTCCCTATTAAGATTACCATTTTGGAGTATACTCCCCATAAGAAACAGGTCAATGGCATGGTCCTACATTGGCGCAATTGGCTAGAGTTGTTGCAACCAAAATAGCGGCTTTTCACAGGACTCAAAAGAACCATGACAGCATGCAACAGGCCTGACCTAGATTCAGTGATGACGACTCTAGGGCACCCATGTGAACCCCGGATTCATTAACTGGACTGTAAAAAAAAGGGGCAACTAGTTACCGGCGGAAGCACCCCAAGTCAACCAGGGTTCCTTTTTGACATTACAAAGACCCCTTTTGTGAGATATGGCTGCGTCTGAAAACGGGGTAATTACACCTAATGGCAAATTTGAATAGGGAAAATAATGACAATATTATATATATATATATATGTATATACATATGATAATAGTATGCCCTAAATCTGAAGACAAGTCCAACCATATATCTTCAATCCCCCACTGTCTTCACCACCCCACCGTCACTCCTCTCATCCTCCATCGCCCCCAGCGAGGCGCTCCCCGTGCCGTTCGCCAGCGTGGACGAGGAGTTCCCGGGCAAACTGTTGAGGGCCATGACCTGCGACAGCGGTCAAGTGAGTCAAGTGAGTCAAGTGTCACTGCTGGTGAACTACTCATCGTAAGTAGGTGAGTTCACTACCCAGTTGTTTGGGATGAAAAGCCATGAAAAGCCTACAGAAAAATGTCACTGGATGAACCAGGGATTTTTCACCAAGTGCATCTGCCAATCTCCAAGGTGCGGTCTCCGGTCTCATCTCAGAAGTTTTGTCATAACATCCCCAGATGGTTGACGGCTTTGATCTCCATTGGTGTTGATTCATTCATCTCCCCATCTTTCGTGGAAAATGATCCCCATGTCTGTTGGTAAATTCCCTCCATCTGCCACCACCCTGCGTACACTGTTGAAGATCTGCTGGTACTACTGATGCTATCAAGTGAATCAGGCGTTCCCCGACACAGTACTTACCCATCAAGACATTCATGGCACGACATCAATGTGAATTCGTCCAACACAAGGTACCCCTGAATCCACTGGTCGATCAGCATACCTCTTTGGCTTGGTGGCAAAAAACATGTGTATTTATACATATATATATTATATATAATATAATATGTGTGTGCATATATCCGGGTTAGAAAGATGTTACAGTAGTTAAATCCCCACTTCTTCTTAGTTACTATCCTCCAACTAACATACACCGTGAGAAGAACCTTTTTGTTTCAGGAATGTAGTCTTCCAAAGACTTCCAATATTCTGAGTTCAATCCCTATATTTCCATCCATTACATTCCCAATCACATCTTCATAGTAAAATCCCCATGTTTCAAAAATTTTCCAAGGTAAATCTCCCCCTTTTTTCTAATCCCCTGGATCAAAAACCACAGCCACACCTGAGGTCGTTCGGCCTAAGAGAAATTTCTGGATGCGCGTGCAAGCCGAGGTACCAGCAAATTTTTTTAAGGACAAAAAACATGGGATGGAAGCGGTGTAACCAGTGGTGCACCTCCTGCAAGCTGTTTTTAATGGACGTTTCTGGGATCCAAGGGGATGATCCGGGATCATGATAAGCATTGGAAATATGGGAGGTTGCCATCAATGGAGGTCTCCAAAAATGGTCGCTTGATTTCATGGAAAAAATGCCAATAAAATGGATGATTTGGGGGTATCCCTCTTTCAGGAAACCTCTCCCTGGGATAACCCCCCTGAATCCGATTCCCATCATTCCAATAAGAGGAAGAACAGTGAGGTCGTGATCAAATTTACCCAGATATATTGATGAATAAGATATGCCATGATTCCAGTTATCCCCATGATAGCCCTAATTATCCTATTTCTATTGTTATCATGAAATCATGAAATCAATGACTAAGTTGTTATCTTAAAAACATATATTGAAATCATAAATAGTTATACCCATGATATCCCTATTTCCCAGTTAGATCCCCATGTTATCATGAAAAAGTCAGAGCCTATGATCCCAGGAACACATCTCCTCGCTTCCTTAGAATCTGAGGAACCTTAGCAGCCCACGCTTCCTCACTGGGATCGCCTGGCTTTCCTATGGTCTTGGGGTATGGTGAAACAACAAGAACTGGGCATTGCAATTTGGGAACTATGACTTAACCATCAAAGATAGTGCTTGTTGATGGGGTATTATGTGTTTTTTTTCAATGTCCGTTTTTTTTGCTTCTATCATCCCACGAATCACAACTGGTGATGGTTTTTGTTCGGGGTTCACCCAAATTTCGCCCACTTATACACGGGATAACCCCGGGGGAATCCGGGACTTACGATCAGCAGGGTTAGTAATGATGATCCTCCAAGTAGTCTATGTTGACCCCAAAGTTTCAAGATTGCTCCCAGCCATCCCAAACGATTGAGGGGGAATGGTTAGATTTAAAAAAAAAAAGTCAAAGCCCTTTTGTGGGGGCAACCCGAATTTTTGGATGTCTTAAAGCGGAAAAGGCTAATGAAGCCTGACTTTTCTTGCAGCCATTCATTTGGACTATAAGTTGGTAGTAGTGGACTATTGTTGTATAATTGGGGGATTCATATGAACAGAAATCGGTGTATATAATTATCAAATGTGATGTAATGTGATATATGCAAGGGGCTACTAACCAATGATCAAAACCTAATGGAGATATGAACAAAAGGAAATACTGGGTCGATGTTCAACCCGAAACTGATCAGATTCAAGCCTTGGCTCTTGGGGCCATCAATCCCACAGCCGGGTCCAACTACTTCTGGGTCATGGCGTATCTTGGTCTGAACAGTTTGAGAGGTTCATCCCAAAGTCCCATGGTTCAGCATTTGACCTGCCTTGGTGTTCATTAAAATAGCTATGTGGCTATGTGATCTAAGGGGTGTTACCTATGCTCATTTTCAGACAGACCCATCTTTCAGGAACGGCGAAGATCGCAATGCCCTATGGAGATATTCCTGTTCAGCTACCAATCCTGAGGCCAAAGGTAATCTTGGCCAATGAGCCCCTGCCACCGACGGGGCCAGTTTTATTGCCTTTCACTCAAGCTAAGTTCAGGAGGTAACGAATATGCGTAAACTCTCCCGGGCACGTTCTCTCCATCCACAGTCCGCCTAAACATGCTCACATACAAGGATCTGTCGTGAAGCAACAGTGTCATGGGTTGCCATCCATCTGGACACTGCAGGACTACCGTGAAAGTTTCGCTTCTTGGGTGGAAGGCCAACACCTTTCCTTGACACCAGTCAGCAACATAAATTGTTCCACCGTCAGTTACAAACAGGTCCCCTAGAAAAGACAGGCCCTCAGTTTGGATTTGGGCCACCACAACAGGTTCCAACGACTCAGCTGGGTTGATGTACAAAATGCGTCGATTTTCATTCAGATTGTCCAAAAGATAAATCACCTCTTCCTTGGTTACAAACACCTCGAACGCTTTGAACTGCATGTCTGGAGGAAGACTCTCGGATGCAATCACCGTCTCGAGCCTTGAGCCCACCAGCTTTGCCACTATTCTCCCCTTCTGACTCACCACATACAGCACACCACTGGGCGAGTGACACAAGGGAATTGCATCAGTGTTGCCAACAACTAAGTGTCCAGAACCATTTTGGAAACGAAGGATCCTCCGATTCTTGGCATCTGACACGAAGACCTCCCCGCTGGGCGAGATGGACAGGCGACAAGAAGATCCCAAGTCATTGATTCCAGTCACAGCAGCGCCTTCACCCGCAACAGGTTGCACGCGGGATGCAGGGTCACCGGGTTTCCAACTAAGGATACGGCGACCCGCTAACGGCGCAGCAAACAGTTCACCTTGGTGCCAGCGCAAAGAGACACAGAGAAAGGGCAGTACCTCTCGCCGTGAAGCTTCAGTGCTGGCGCCCAAAAAGGGTGACCACTGCTGCAAACGACGCCGCTTCGACTGAAAGATACCTGGACTTTGGGTTCTCTTGCGCGAGGTTAGAGCATCCTCAACTTCTCTGTGAAGGTCGTCACCGCTAGGACCAGAGAGAGTTGTACGGCCAAGGCGAAGCAAATTCTCAATGGAAAGTGAATTGAAATGTACATGTTGCAGCAACATGCCCAGAAAGGCATGTCCGTCCTTGGAAACTTTGTTCCAAGTAAATATTGCGTTCACCACGTCTTCCTCGCGAGAGATAGCCAGATCTTCCCTCCTCAAAAGGCGAGCCAGCTGACCAGCACTAAGCTTCCCAAAATCTGGATGCTGGCTGCAGGTCTCAAACTCTTCAGCAACCTTATCTTCGCAAGCAGCTCTCAAAGAATGCAGGCCATGTGTTTCTTGTAAAATTTGCAGGGCAACACTGCCGTCCAAGGACGCTCGGATGCCTGCCTCAATTTCACCTGCCAGCTTTGGTAAGTTGTAAGCCTCTGCAAGTCGTAGGAGTTCAAGACCAACTTCCACTGATACTTCAGGCTGCCCATCATAGATGTAGTCCAGCAATGCAGATACTGCCGCTTTGGATGCAGCAATTTCCACTGGCTGCCTCTGTTGTACCCTCTCTGCTTCAAGGAACGACCCACCCAGCAGATTCTTGAAAAACACGCTGGCAGCAGATAGCACGGCCGTATGGGCGCGATGCTCTGCGCCATCATAGCTCTTCAGCACCACATCACAGAATTGATCGTCCATCCAGAATTGTCGCAACTGCTGCATGATGCTGGCTCGATGCTCGGCCGCATCTGAGTGGTCAAGCTTTACAGCTGCCATGGCGCGGCTTCGACACCGGAAGGCGGTGGTTGTGCTCTTGGTGGATAGGTGTGGATCCCCAACGCCTGAATGATCTAGTCGCTTTGCACACTCTGACAACAAAGACCCACCTGCAAATCATAGGTCCAAAAACTGTAAATTGATACCAAGATGATATACCAAGATGATCCAAGATGTAATTCCCACGTAAATGACGTAGAATCCCCACCTTGCTTCCATTGCAGCCCCATTGCTAAACCATCAATTGGCAGCAGCCCCGGCGGGATGATCCACACATCCAGATCATTACAATGAATCACTATGGTTGCATAACAAACTTATTTATTTCAATATTTTCTAAGATATGTTTATAGACTATGAATCTATGAAATAATTATATACTATACTTAATATATCTTAATATAGAATGTTCCAGACTTGGACCCCCGTGGTTTGTAGAGGGGTCCTCTGGGTGTTTTCCCATAGGCTGAGTTCCACCCCCGGGTGAAACCGCCCAGAGCCTTCCGTGGCCAGCAGTCTCCTCGCCGCCTTCCAAGATCCGATGTCCGATGTGAAAATTCACCCAGAAATTGATCATCGGTTCCAGAATTTTCACCTAAAAATGAGGAACCATTACTGGTTAATAGTGTGGTTAATATACTGTTAATAATGGTTAATATATGGTTAATATATGGTTAATATACTGTTCATAATGGTAAATATATGGTTAATATTAATGGTTATTATATGGTTAATGATGGTTAATAACTATAACTGGTTGGTGGTTTCAACCCTACCCCTCTGAAAAATGATGGACAACTCGTCAGTGGGGATGATTATTCCATTCCCAATATAAATTTCCATGGCTCCAGTCACCACCAACCAGATACCATTTCCGGATGAGCCCAATCCAGCCAGGTACCCCTGGCTATCCATTCAACGTAAGTTTCAAAATCGAATCATGCTACATGGCATCATCATGACCCAAAAAAAAACATCATATATCTCGTTTCATGTGGGATTCACCCCATGCCATCCCCAAGTCATCACCATGTTTATGGCTGTGATTCAAACATCTTCAAACCATCCCCAGTCATTTTCTAGGTTTATGGCATCCAGTGTTTCCCACATAAAATCACTGGAGATGTCCTAAAAAAAGGGGGGTACCCCAATTTTTTCCGCTGTCCGAAATTGGTTTTCTCTATCCCTAGTCATGGTGAAACCCAGGCGACTTGTGGTGAAAGCCATGGGAAAATCAGGGGAAACCTGGGACCACAGGGACTGAACTCAAAAATCCACTCGAAAACTCACCAATCTTCAGCAACATAAAGCATAAATCATCTATAAATAATCCATCAGTATATTAATCAACAACCATAAATCATATTAATCAACAACCATAAATATGATGAATGATGCTTTGAATGAACATAAATCAACAACAATTTATCGTTCCATATGTTTGTTATGTCTCAACTCAATCCAAAATGAACGTGCAGTCACGTTTTTTCCATTCATAAACCTGGTAAGTGGAGATCCAGATTCTGTGCCTTCAAAATTCAGCCGACTCTTCGGTGGTGGGGATTGTATCCCAACTTGCGAAGCTTAAAATCCCTTTCAAAATCACCACCGAAGCTTCGGTAATTTGTTACATGTGTTGCAAACTGGTGCCATGCCATGACCAAAAAAATGTGGCCAGCGAGTATATTGCCACTTAGATGAATTTTTGTGGCCTATGTTGAGTTATATCCCATGACAATTCCAAATGGTTGGTTTCCACCATGAGCTCACCATCATCCATGAGCTCATGTTTTCATGGGTCAACCATATTTTTTCAACATCTTTGGATGGTTTAACCATGTTAAACCAACATTTTCCGTTCCGGCTTCACCAGCCCAGTCCCGTTTTGCCAACTCTCTGGCACCTGATGCGCCGGCGCCGCGGCACGTTTGCGACTCACGCTGGGTGCCATGCCCAGGACCTCAAAAAAGGTTCAACGCTGGCGGCGTTTTGGCAAGGGAGGTTTGATAGCGCTAGAGTTAGCATCAAGGATATAGCATGATATACCCTCTGGTAATTTAACATAGCTATTGAAAATCACCATTTGTAATGGGAAAATCCACTATTAATGGTCATTTTCAATAGCTACGCAACAAATTACCAGAGGGTAGCATGATGGCACCAAGAAGTTGGGATATTTCATATTTCTGGGAGCATGATATAGCACCTCTACGTTCGCCTCATGTTTTTTGGAACAGCTATATTTATAGCCATTATATAGTACTAAGTTAGCTCTAAAAGGACGGCTATCTTATGGTTCATATTTTGATAATCCAAAGTCTTAAATACCTGGTAAGTCAACCTCATGTTTTGAACCCAGGAAATTGGGATGTGTTTTTAAGTGGGAGATAGCCCAATTATAGCGGGATTCAAACCCCAATGATAGTTTTACTGATTTGGTCAAATAATATATATATATATGCATATATTATGCGTATATATACAATGTATGTGTATGTATATACATATATATAAAGTATATTATTTATATTATGTATATTAATTATATATATATGATGTATATATATATTATGTATACTATATATATATTGTGTATATTATATAAATATATATGATGTATATTACATAATTATATATATATATATTATGTATAGTATATAATTATATATATTATGTATATTATATAATAATTATATATATATTATGTATATTATGTAATTATATATATTATGTATATTATATAATCATATATATTATGTATAATATATATATTAGGTGTATTATGAATATGTATGTATATAATGTATGTGTGTATATATATATGTACATATATATATATATATATGTTTATCTATGCCAATAACATGTCAATTTTATATATATATACATAGCCAAGCCCAGTTCGGAAGTTGAATACTACAATTATAGTGGGTCATGCCCTCAAAAAGATAGATCAATTAGAAACAATATTTACCGCTATTAGTAGTAAAAAAACACCTGTTTTAAGTAACCCCTTACGATTTTCCACTAACTCTAAAAAAGATTGTAGTAGGATTCTACTTCTGTATCTTTTGAGGGGTATTGGAAAAACTAAGATGGGGATGGGTCAAAAGTCATGGATTTCTTTGGTTGTTTGGAATTCATGGATGTTCATCCGCCTATGATGAACAGGTTTTGATCTATTTACAAACATTGGGCAAAATCATCAGTTTTGTGATGATCAACTCGACTATCTTCATAGAACAGACCAACAAAAATGGTTAGTCTGGAAAATAGGATATACTCCCCCATGTTTTGGTATGTTCGGAAAATGATGTGCTAGATCCTCAAACATCGGATGAATGGGGTACGGTAGCCTCTTTTTTTCACCCCAAAACTGATGGTTTTCGGCATTCCAGGTGTCCCTGTTGAAAAAAAATAACGGAGAATCCTAGGAATCGCTCCAAAGCACGTTGACATGCTCCGCGGTTAGGTTCTGGTTTGATTCAAAAAAACAAGCCACTACAGTAACTTGGCAAAGCAATGAAAATGTGATATATATATATATATCCCCCAATGACCACCCGGATCTCGTGCATGAAACTCACCACTGTTGGATTAACAGCCAATTTTTAGCAAAAAAACTGTCCCCATTTTGGATGGTTAAATCATCAATTTGCGTAACTTATAAACCCATTTCGGATGGGTCAATCCCTATGTTGGTAGCTTCCCAACAGCCACATCTAGTCACATCTTTGCAGCCCAACCTCCCTTCCTCCACTCCCCACCTGATCCATGAGAGTATCCAAATCTTCGACCTTGGAACCAGGACTCTAAACATTTCACCCCCAAATCTTTAGATTGATTGTTTTTAACACAAAAAAACTCGAAGATCACATGGGAGTGTGAAGTTTTTTCTCTGAAACATAATATTTAATGTATAACTGGGAATCAGAAATTGAATGGTAAATTGATGTATCATCAACTGGGATTTTTAATGGTAAATTGATGGAGATTGCTCAAGATATTCAAGCAGAAAACGTGGAGGTGATATGATATCCCCACGAGAACTAGGGATGTGGCCACAGGGCAGCGGCTCGCAGAGCTGCTCCACCCCAAATACCAAGGTAAGTCGTTAAATGGAGGACGAGAATTACCTTGGTGTCCTTTCACTTCTGGCAATTGACTTGTAACAAGTTCGAGAAAAGCTGAATCAAGTTACTTGATACATCTGATATACTTACATAATATATATATACAGCACATTATAATTTATATATATATCCAGTGATATGGGATAGTTTCGATAGGTGATAGGGGGGAATATATTTGTACCACCGACGAGGGTACAGTGACGCAGTGATCAAATGATGGGAACGGCCATGGGATTTCAGCCCAGTTGGGAATAGTTGGGTCCCATGGGGCTCCCTATGACGATGGTTATGTAAGCACTTACCCATCGCCCGATCCAAGATATCCAAGTTGGGTATCCAGACTCCCTCTGAGTCACTTCTGGCCCCCCTGGCGAAAGGAGAAAAAGTGAGTTTTTCCTGATCAAACACGGTGGTTTCATGATGCTTCATGCACGAACAACATGTGTTCAAGCAACAGATAGTCTATCCAACCTTAGACATGAAGCTTTCAGGGGAAAAAAAAAACATGTTTCAAGACTCAAGATGGTTGACCTACAAAAATGGCGATAACCCCGCAACAAGTATCATTTCAGAAAGCAATCAACATGGATTCACACCAATACAAGTTGCCTTGCGGGCGGAGCAATGGTGATATCGTCCATCTAAAATGGCGAAGAAAGGCACCCCATCCATCAGGTTCCCCACGATGGCAAGTCTATGTCTGGTTGGTGGTTTCAACCCTACCCCTCTGAAAAATGATGGACTTCGTCAGTTGGGATGATGATATTCCCAACTGTTTCTGGAAAGTCATAAAATTCCATGGTTCCAGTCACCACCAACCAGATGAGTATCCGGCATTTTGAGACCCATCTGTCATACGTCTGTGTAAATCACCCATCATAATTCACCAACCTGCGTCCGAAGAATTTTGGGATCATTATCCTGATCCTCGCCATACTTTTTGCTGACCTCGTCCAGAAACATAGTAATAATATGTTATAATTCACCAAGATATGTTGTTTGAACCAGAGCATTCACCCATTATACTGTCGGCTGGCTCAGAAATGATAGAAATGATTTGCATTGATTTGCCATAGGACCTCAGAAATGTGTCTAGAAAGGGGGGTATGCGCCAAAAGAACAACGGTTGCAATAGGGAAAAATCCTGTTCGAAACCATCGGAAACCATCCAATGATTGGAGCATCTCAGCTCCTCAGTGCATGTTCATCCTGAAAGGTCTTGACGGTCTTAACCTTGTTAAACTCTGGCAATCTAACATGGCGAGCTTAAAAATCCCCATCAAAATTAAAAATGGAGCTTCATAGCAAAGAACATCATCTATAAGTGAAGGAATTTTCCAGCCACTGGCACTTAGTTTTATATCCCATCAGATTCCAGATCAGATTTCCATATTTCATCATTGAACTATTGCTATAAACCCATATTTCCTGGAAATGTCCATAAAAAATTCCCATTTTCTGGAAATGTCCATGAGAAATGCCCATTTCAACCACCATTTTTCTGGAAACCATGGCTAACTCGGCAGCTCCACGGGGACATCTCTGCCGTTGCCATCGTCGTCGACATCGTCGCATCGCTGGGCGGCACGGCGTCCACGGCCTCAGTGGCGGGGGTTTCACCATGAAGAAATGGTGACTTCACTGACTTAACTGGTGAAACACGCTGAATCATTGAACATGCAATGTGGTGCCCCCAAGATAGCGTTCAGTTGGTTTTTAACTCTAATAACTAGGACTTATGGTAGATATATCGAACTAGTTAATGGGATTATAAACCAACTTATAACTGGGGGGGGCACCACCTTGTGGGGATGAACTATAGTAACTATAGTTAAAATATGTGTTAAAATGGTGATTGAATCAGAGATTTTTTGAGATATCAACCAGTCAAAATGGGATGTTCGTTCACCAGAAAACACGGTGATTGAACCAAAATTTAGCCGGCAAACTATGGAAGATGAGGGAGACTTTATCCACCATGGAGGGATTGGTTTAAGGGTAATTTTACAGGAAAGCCCCATATGAAAAATGGGAAAATCTATGGTTTCCGGTTAAGATTTTCCCTTGAACCAATCCATTGATTTCAATAATTTGCTGTTGCAATATGTTGGGACTAAATGCGAGATTGATTTTGTGGTAACAACAATCGGGAGGAATTCCGATCACTCACCCACATGTCCAACTAAAAATATGTAGTATAACCCACAATTCACCAGTCGGATTCCCAAATGAAACGAATTCATATTTCTGATTTCATCGTGACATCAGCCAATTATGTCATGATCCTTCTTCAACCAAATACGCCGATTTGTCTCAAGCTTTTGCTTTTTGTTAGGGAAATCGAACCAGATTCAACTAATTTCAGCTTATTTCAACTCAACTTGAGAATCTTCTCATTGTTCTCATGTTTTCCCATATGTTTCTCATTCTTCGGATGAAAAAACACTCAACCCCGTTGGGGGACTTTGCAGCGTTTACACCAGCATCCGGCACAAAAATGGTGGCTGCATTCCGAGGCACTTTCTGCGGTGGCCTGCAGCTATTGGCAAAGTGTTGGAGTTGGATACCCTCTGGTAAACATACAACATACTATTGAAAATTGCCATTTATAGTTGATTTACCCATTAAAAATTGTGATTTTCCATAGTTATGTTAAATTACCAGAGGGTAACAAGGAGGGGATCTATCAGATAGTGAGATGAAGTCAGATGCTCGGAACCAAAGATTAAATCATGCACATCCAGTTGGTGCCAAGGCGAAAGAAAATGATAGAAGCCACTCAGCCATGGAAATGTAATCGCCCATTTCCAGATAGACTAAACAGGTGGTGTTAGATGTGGTTCTACACCAAATGTAGGGGGGTAGCTCGGATTGATTGGATTTATGGTCATTACATATGTATATATATATACACACATTATATATGCATATACTATACATTATATGTATAATATACAAAATATAGTTAAATATGATTGTATATAGACCAACTTATAACTGGGGGAGCCTCTGTAAAGTCGAGGTGAGCTATGTCAGGTGCATGAACTTGGCCCCGAGTGCACCCTGAAATGTACCCATGAGAATTGTTCAAAAGTCCCAAGGCCAAGTCGTACTCGGATATATATATATATATATATGGAGGGTCTAAGATTCTAACACCAATTTTGGTTGGTTAAACGGTTAAACCCCCAATTTCCCTATTCTTTGGTTGGTTAAAGCTGCCATAAACCTACCATAACCCCATCCTAACGATGCCGACCCCGACCCCACCTGATGATGGGTGGGGTGCCAGGCGGTGGCCGCGGGGCGTTGGCCTGGGCCAGAAGCGTTCCAGCGAAAAAAATGGTGACCCCACTTAGCAAATGCTTAGATTAGGAACTAAGTGGTTAGTATAATCCCCCAACTAATCATCAATCATTACTGGTTGTTATAACTAATGGTTAGTCTATGTCTGGTTGATGGTTGACCTACCTCTCTGAAAAATGATGGACTTCGTCAGTTGGGATGATGACATTCCCAATATATGGAAAGTCAAAAAAAATCCATGGTTCCAAACCACCAACCAGTTATATTAGGAACTGGGTAATAACTGGATTATTTATATTAGTGGCTATCATGGTGGGTTCACAGAAGAAAATGATAACTGGATTGTTTATGTTAATAACCAGGGTTATAACCCAATTGTACACATATAAATATCTATAATATAAATGAACCCTGTTATTAATGGTTGGCAACTGCTTATATTAGTAATGTCATAACCCAATAAGCTGATTGAATTAATGTTATAACCCAATGAATCCCAGTTTGTAGCAACTGGTTAGCAACCGGGGTTATAAACGAATCAATCCCAAATATAAATGGGATAAACCAACAAAAAAATATGGGATGGGCAATGATTGGCAATTATTTATTTGTTGTTTTTCTCTCTTGTGGGATATCTAAGGAGTTTAGGGGAATAATGTGGGGAATGTGGGAAAAAGAAAGCAAGAATCGGGATATCTAGCTGGGTCCAGCAGTTAAATTTGCTCTAAGCAAGGAACATGGTAACATGGTGACAAGCAAAGAATGAGGAGATTGATCAGCATCTATGCTGGGTCAGAAAAAGATGGGAAAACAATCCCGCCAAAGTGGCGAATCACCAGGCAAATGCAAGACAATCATGTTGGAACGACATGTAACAGTCAGACGTCAGAAAAGTATGTCAACACATTAATCTATGGTGTACATGTCACTGTGGGTTCTATGGTAAACCCTCGATTTTCCCTCGTGAAATGCTCATGTTTCATCAATCTTTCCAGGAAAATATCCCCAAATACCAATCCTCTCAACTGGATCTTTCAATGGCACCATACTTACAGAGGGATATGTATGTATATATATATAGATGATGAAATATGATATATATATATGATATATCATATATATGATATATATATATATATATATATATATATGTGAT